>Ga0066870_100003_pt1 | contig 259600 bp, 230 predicted proteins | sample CeladaPassage60A_FD_62237 | JGI IMG/M metagenome (GOLD analysis project Ga0066870, IMG submission 62237) | Cellulose-adapted microbial communities from the Joint BioEnergy Institute, USA - Passage3 60A | ecosystem: Engineered > Bioreactor > Continuous culture > Unclassified | place: USA... | reverse complement strand
GTCCGTCAGCTCGGTCCGGACCTCCTGAATGTCGCCCTTCAGCTCGGCACGGACCCCATCGATCTCACCCTTCAGCTCCGTGCGGACATCCTCGATCCTGTCCGTCAGCTCGGTCCGGACATCCTCGATCCTGTCCGTCAGCTCGGTGCGGACGTTCTCGATCCTGCCCGTGAGCTCGCCCCGGACGTCCTCGATCTTGCCGGTCAGATCCGTGCGGAGGTCGTCCAGCTTGCCGTTCGTGGCGTCGATCCGGCTGAGGACCTCTTCGAACATCGGGGTCACGTACTCGCGTACCTCCGCCCGGATCAGCGTGGTCGGGTCCATCGGCGTACCTCCCCCACCGTAGATGCGGTGACCGGGCCCTGGCGGGCCGAAGACGGACACGAAGAGTATCCGATCGGTCACACATTCGTAGGGGGATGGTCAACGGCCTGTGGACGGCCGCTCAGCGGGAACGCCCCTGGGTCGCCCACTTGCGGATGAGCGCGATCCGCTCCCGCACCTGCTCCGCGGTGGCCTGGGCGACGGGCGGCCCGCCGGTGAGGCGGCGCAGCTCGGCGTGGATGACCCCGTGCGGCTGGCCGGTGCGGTGGTTCCACGCGCCGACGAGGCTGTTGAGCTCCTTGCGCAGCGCCCGCAGCTCCTCATGCGGCGACCGCTCGGGCTCGGGTTCCTCCTTCGCCTTGCGACGCTTGGCGGCGAGCTGCTGCGACTGGCGCTTGCGGAGCAGGGTGGCGACCTGCTCGGGCTCGAGCAGGCCGGGCAGGCCGAGGAACTCCTCCTCCTCGGGGGAGCCCGGGGCGGCGGCGGTGCCGAACTCGCCGCCGTCGAAGAGCACCCGGTCGAACGTGGCGGAGGCCTCGACGGTCTCGAACGGCAGCTCGTCGCCGACCACGTCCGGGTTGTCCTTCTTGCGCTGCGCGTCCTCCACGAGGAAGTCGTCGAGCCCCTCCTCGGGCTGCCGCCGCACGAGCACGTGGTCCCGCTCGGCCTCCATCTCCGCCGCGTAGCCCATCAGCAGCGGGATCGAGGGCAGGAACACCGAGGCGGTCTCGCCCCGGCGCCGGGCGCGGACGAACCGGCCGATGGCCTGGGCGAAGAACAGCGGCGTCGACACGCTCGTCGCGTAGACGCCGACCGCGAGCCGGGGGATGTCGACGCCCTCGGAGACCATGCGCACCGCGACCAGCCAGCGGTCGTCGGACGCGGCGAACTGCTTGATCTTCTTCGACGCGGTGGGGTCGTCGGAGAGCACCACGGTGGCCCCGTGCCCGGTGATCTCCCGCAGCAGCCGGGCGTACGCCCGGGCCGCCTCGTGGTCGGAGGCGATCACCATCGCGCCGGCGTCGGGCATGCCGCGCCGTACCTCGGTGAGCCGCTTGTCCGCGGCGCGCAGCACCTGCCGGATCCAGTCGCCCTTCGGGTCGAGCGCGGCCCGCCAGGCCTGGGAGAGCTGGTCCTTGCTGAGCGGCTCGCCGAGCGTCGCGGCGATCTCGTCGCCCGCCCGGGTCCGCCACCGCATCTCCCCCGCGTACGCGAGGAAGATCACGGGCCGGACGACGCCGTCGGCGAGCGCCGGGCCGTACCCGTAGGAGTAGTCGGCGACGCTGCGCAGCGCGCCGTCGCCGTCCTCCACGTAGGTGACGAACGGGATGGGGTTGTTGTCGGAGCGGAACGGCGTGCCGGTGAGGGCGAGCCGGCGGGTGGCGGGCTCGAACGCCTCCCGGATGGCGTCCCCCCAGGACTTGGCGTCGCCGGCGTGGTGGATCTCGTCGAAGATGACGAGGGTACGGCGGGCCTCGGTGCGCGCCCGGTGCAATGCCGGGTGCATCGCCACCTGGGCGTAGGTGACCGCCACCCCGACGTAGTCCCGCGAGGTGGTGCCCTGGCTGTTCTTGAAGTCGGGGTCGACCGGGACGCCGACCCGGCCGGCGGCCTCGGCCCACTGACGCTTCAGGTGCTCGGTCGGGGTGACGATCGTCACGGCCCGGACGACACCGCGGGCGAGCAGCTCGGTCGCGATCCGCAGCGCGTAGGTCGTCTTACCCGCGCCGGGCGTCGCCACGGTGAGGAAGTCACGCGGCTCGCGCCGGAAGTAGAGGTCGAACGCCTCCTGCTGCCAGGCACGCAGCTTGGGCGCCGTCCCCCAGGCGGCGCGGTGGGGGTACGACGGTGACAGATGTGACGCGGCTGAGGTGCTCACAATGAATCGAGCGTAGCCTGCGCCACCGACGAACGTGCAGAGCGACGGGGAACGCCCGGCGCGCCGCCCCGCGGGGCGCGGTCAGCGCAGACCGGTCATGACCGTGGCGATCTCGCCGCGCAGGCGGGGCTCGTCCGGCTGGGCCACGCCCACCACGACCGTGCCGCTCCGTTCCCCCTCGATCACCATGACCCGCAGGTAGGCGGGCGCGTTGACCACGTCCCGGTACTCCGCGCGCAGCGCCCGCACGTGGGCGGCGCGGCCGTTAACCGTGACGCCCCGGTCCTCCACCACGGTCACCTTGTCGGGGTGGAGCAGCATCCGGGAGTAGAGTTCGCCGAGCTCCTCCGCGGCCGTGCGCAGCCCGGAGGGGCGCAGCGGGTCGCCCGGCCGCGCCATCACAACCGCGTTCTCGTGGCTCGCCACCGAGGTGAACGCGGTCACCGGCGCCACCTTCCCGGCCCGCCAGCCGGGCGGCAGCGGATAGCTCACCCCGGCGAGGGCGTCCACCACGCGCGGCGGCGGCTCCCCGTCGTCCCGCAGCAGGCCGAGCCCGGCGTGCACGAGCCCGGCGACCAGCCCGCCGCCCGCGACGAGCACGGCGAGGGCGATCAGCGCCCGGGCGAGCGGGCGCGGGATGCGCGGCGGCGGGGGCGGCGTCGGCGTGCCGTACCAGCGCGCCGAGGGCGGGAGCACCTCCCGCGGCGCGGACCCGTCCGCCACCGGCGGCGCGTGCTCCATGGCGGCGGGAGCGGCCTCCGGCCCCGGACCCGGCCGGGGCGGGTCGTCCGGGGTCGGCGGCGGCCAGACGCGGGTCGCGTACGGCGGGCGGCGCCTGGGCGGTCGATCGTCCACGCGGCCTCCTGGTCGAGCTGCCGGGGCTTTCATTCAAACCCACGCGCCGCCGCCGCACCGCTGTTGTGCGTTTTCGGTCGGTATGAAGGCCCGCGCGCACCCGGCCCGGATCCGCGGCGGGCCGTACCGGCCGCGGCGTCTACCGGGCGGACGCCCGGTACGCCAGCCACATCTGGCGGATGCGCGCCGCCTGCCCGGGGGTGAAGTGCGTCATGCACCGGTCGTGGGAGTAGTCCATGAAGTTGTGCACCGGGTCCTCGCCGGGGGCGGGGCAGGTGTCCTTGTGCCGCGGGCAGCCGTTGGTCGCCACCGCCTCCGGCGGGGTGTCGTCGACGTAGTCCCCCGGCTCCTCGCAGCCGTTCTCGAAGGTGTGCAGCAGGCCGAGCCAGTGGCCGATCTCGTGCACGCCGGTCATGCCGCGGTCGAAGTGCGGGATCGTCCCGCCGGGCAGGGTGCGCCAGTCGATCACCACGCCGTCGAGGACCGGCGCCGCGGCGTACTGGTAGGGATAGGTCGAGTAGCCGAGCACGACCTCCCCCGGCTCGGCGAGGTAGAGGTTGAGGGTCTCCGGGCCACCCCGGCGCAGCGCCCGCTTCAGCGCCTCCTCATGGGCGAGCGGGTCACGAAACCACTCGGCGTTCTCGGTCCGGGTGATGCCCGCCAGCCGGAACCGCACGCCGGTGTCCGCGCCGCCCAGCCTGCCGCCGTAGGCCGCGTTGAGGGTGGCGAGCTGCTGCTTCACCGCGGCGGTGGAGGCGCCGGTTCCCTTCGCGGTGATGACGTGCACCCAGGTCTGCACGATGATGCGCGGTGCCCGGCGGCGGGGCTTGGACCGCTCCACGGCGGCGAGGCGCCGCCGGAAGTCGGTCTCCATGCGCTCGATCTCCGCGGCGCTCGGCGCGTACGGCTCCAGCCCGCGCGCGGCCACGCGGAGGGCGTGGCGAGGGCCGCAGGAGCCGTGCCGTACGTCGATCGAGCCGGGCGCGCTCGCCCCTACGAACAGGCACACCAACGATACGGCGATCAGCCGCCGGCCCATGCACCCCCCCCGATAGCAGTAGGCGGAGTGCTGACGCTAACGGGAAGGGCGCGCGCCGCCGACGACCAACACGCCGTACCGCTCAGCGCACAACCGGGTTTTGACCTGTTCTCGTACCGGCGGGCCGGACACCGCCCGCCGGGCCCGCCCGGCGCGCCGTCCACCCGCGCGCCCGCCGCGGCTCACGCGGCGGCGCGGGCACCCGGCGGGCTCCCCGAAGGCGGGCCGGACGCCCCGTGGCGGGGCCGCGACGCGTCAGTCGTTCTCCGGCTCGCCAGGGGGCAGCTCGTCGTAGATCCGCTTGCACTCCGGGCAGACCGGGTACTTGCTCGGGTCGCGGTTCGGGACCCACACCTTGCCGCAGAGGGCACGGACCGGGACACCGGTCACGTTGCTCTCAACGATCTTGCTCTTCTCCACGTAGTGGGCGAACCGCTCGTGGTCACCGTCCCCGTGGGAGAGTTTGGGGCGGACGTCGCTCTCGGGAAGGATCTTGGTGCTCAACTGGCCTCCCTCTCCGGCCAGGCGAGCACAGGTCCACTGTGCGCACTGGCTCGCCGGCTTCGCTCACTCACGAGAATCGAGTCTATTGCGTCGGCGAAGGTCCGCGCGGCCCGGCGGGCGGCACCCGGCCCGGGCGGGACGCCGCGCGACGTGCCCGCACGACCGTCCGCGGCGCCGGAGGACGCCTGGCGGGTGCCGGCGACGCCGCCGGCGCGGGCGTGTCCCGCCCGTTCCGACGGGCCGCGGACCGCCGCGATCGCCGGTACGGCGACGCACCCCGCCGCGGAACGCGCGAGCCCGGGCCGCCCGGCGCACACGCGACCTCCCGGCACGGCGCCGCGGCGCATCGGCCCGGCCGGGCGTCAGTTCATGGTGGGGTCGTCGGGGAAGGTCGCCACGAAGGCGAGCTCGTTCCGCTGCCGGCGGAGCACCGCACGCCAGAGGCTCTCGGGGTCGGAGTGGAAGGTGTCCCCGGGCTCGGCGTCCACCAGGTACCAGGCGCCCTGCCGGATCTCGGCCTCGAGCTGACCGGGGGACCACCCGGCGTACCCCGCGAAGATGCGCATCTGAGTGATCTCGCCCGCGAGGATCTCCGGGGGCGCGTCGAGATCGACGGTCCCCAGCCGGGACACCGCCGGGGTGGGCGAGTGCAGCCGCCGCCAGCCCAACGGCTCGTCCGCGCTCGACACCGCCGCCAACGCCAGCGCGCTGTCCGTCTGCACCGGACCGCCCTGGAACAGCACCGACGGTCCCGTGACGAGCGAGTCCCAGGAGGGCAGCACCTGCGTCACGCTGATGTCGCTCGGCCGGTTCAGCACCACCCCGAGCGTGCCGCCGTCCTCGTCGTGCTCGAGGATCAGCACCACGCTGCGCCTGAAGTTGGGGTCGTCGAGCAGTGGCGTGGCCACCAGCAGCGCGCCGACGTAGATCCCCTCTGCCATACATCCATGATGGCGGGTATTGCGGCCTACGCGAGCCTCGCCCCCCGAGTTCGCAGAGCCGTAACACGCCGTCCGTGCCCGGAGCGGTTCACCCGCCGCGCGGCGGGCGGGGACGGGGGTACGGCACGGCCCCGCCGGCGGGCTCAGGCCTCGGTCATGCCCCGCGCCCGGCCGCCCGCGGCCTCGCGCACCGCGCTCGCCACGGCGGAGGCGACGTCCGGGTGGAACACGCTGGGGATGATGTAGTTCGGGCCGAGCTCCTCGTCGGTCACCACCGCGGCGAGGGCGCGCGCGGCGGCGAGCAGCATGTCCTCGGTGACCGTGCGGGACTGCGCGTCGAGCAGGCCGCGGAACACGCCGGGGAAGGCGAGCACGTTGTTGATCTGGTTGGGGTAGTCCGACCGGCCGGTGGCCACCACCGCGGCGTGCTCGCGCGCCTCGTCCGGCGAGACCTCCGGGTCGGGGTTGGCGAGCGCGAACACCACCGCGTCGTCGGCCATCGTGGCGATGTCGTCGCCGGTGAGGATGCCGGGCGCGGACACCCCGATGAACACGTCCGCCCCGCGCACCGCGTTCCGCAGGTCGCCGCTGTAGCCCTCGGCGTTGGTGTTCTCGGCGATCCAGCGCAGCGTGTCGTCGAGGTCGTCGCGGCCCCGGTGCACCGCGCCCCGGTAGTCGCACACGATCACGTTGCGGGCGCCCGCGGCGAGCAGCAGCCGCAGCACCGCGGTGCCGGCCGCGCCGGCCCCCGCCATGGTGATGCGGACGTCCTCCAGCTTCTTGTTCACCACGCGCAGCGCGTTGGTGAGCGCGGCGAGCACGCAGATCGCGGTGCCGTGCTGGTCGTCGTGGAAGACCGGGATGTCGAGCAGCTCGCGCAGCCGCCGCTCCACCTCGAAGCAGCGCGGCGCGGAGATGTCCTCCAGGTTGATGCCGCCGAACCCGGGGGCGATGATCTGCACGGTCCGCACGATCTCGTCGACGTCCTGGGTGTCGAGGCAGATCGGCCAGGCGTCGATGCCGGCGAACCGTTTGAACAGCGCCGCCTTGCCCTCCATCACCGGCAGCGCGGCCGCCGGGCCGATGTTGCCGAGGCCGAGCACGGCCGAGCCGTCGGTGACCACCGCCACGCTGTTCCGCTTGACGGTGAGCCGCCGGACGTCCTCGGGGTTGCGGGCGATCGCCATGGAGACCCGGGCGACGCCGGGCGTGTAGGCCATGGACAGCTCGTCGCGGTTGCGCAGCGGCACCTTCGACTGCATCTCGATCTTGCCGCCGAGATGCATGAGGAAGGTGCGGTCGCTGACCTTGTGGATGCTCACGCCCTCGACCGCGCCGAGGCGGTCGACGATGAGCTGGGCGTGGTCGGTGTCCTTGGCGGCGCAGGTGACGTCGATGCGCAGCTTCTCGTGACCGGCCGTGGTCACGTCGAGCGCGGTGACGACGCCACCGGCGTTCTCGACGGCGTGCGTGAGCTGGCTGACGGCCTTGCCCCCGGCGGGCACCTCAAGGCGGACGGTGATCGAATACGAAACGCTCGGCACGGTGGCCACGGTTGCTACGCTCCTTCGCCCCTGACCTGGGTGGGTCCCTCCATCGTGCCACGGTAAAGGCGTGCTTTACCGGCGTTCGCGGTCACCCGCCGCGGCCCGGCGGCCGTTCCCGGGCGCGCGGCGGCCACCGGCTCGCGGTACCGGCACGGGGAACCCGTCTCCGATCGGCGGCGCGCCCGCGGCGCGTCGGCGCACTCGCGGCGCCGCATCCGCGCTGCGCGGACGCCGTGCGGACGCCGTAGGCCAACTGTATCGGCCCGCGGCACGGGCCGGATACGGACGTCCGGAACCGGATCCGCCGCCCCGGGCGCGCCCGGATCCGGCGTCGGGAGCGGGGCGCGCCACGGCGGAGTCGCGACCGGCCCGGGGACCCGGACCCGGATCGGAGCCCGGCTCAGAACAGGGCGTTCGCCAGCGCCCTGCGGGCCTTCGCCACGGTCGGGTCGTCGACCGGCAGGGTCTCGAACAGGCTGAGCAGGTGCAGCCGTACCTTGTCGCGCTCGTCGCCCGCGGTCCGGCGCACCAGGTCGATCAGGCGGTTGAACGCCGACTCGGCCGAGCCCGAGAGCATCTCCAGGTCGGCGGACTGCAGCTGCAGGTCGATGTCGTCGGGACGCTCCGCGGCCTCGCGCAGCACCTTGGCCGGGTCGAGTCCCTGGGTACGGCGGAGCAGCCCCACGCCCGCGAGCCCCATCTTGGCGTCGGCGTCCTTCGGCGAACGGTCGAGCACCCGCTTGTACGCGGCCTCGGCGGCGTCGAGGTCGCCCTTCTGCACCGCCTCCTCGGCGGCGACCAGGTCGGGGTCGGCCGGCCGCTGCGCCTCGGCGCCCTGCGCCTGCGGCAGGTACTGCGCGAGCGCCTGCATCACCTGGTCCAGCCACTGGCGCACCTGGGCCTCCGGCAGCGCGCCCTGGAAGCCGGTGACCGCCTGGCCCTGGAAGATCGCGAGCACGGTCGGGATGCTCTGCACCCGCAGCGCCTGGGCGATCTGCGGGTTGGCGTCGACGTCCACCTTGGCGAGCACCCACCGGCCGTTCGCCTCGGCGGCCAGCTTCTCCAGGATCGGGCTGAGCTGCTTGCACGGCCCGCACCAGGTCGCCCAGAGGTCGAGGATGACCGGGACCCGCATCGACCGCTCGACGACCTCGGTGGCGAACGTCTGGTCGGTGACGTCGATCACGGCCGGGCCCGCCGCCGGGGCTCCCCCACCGGCCTGTGCCGCCGCGGCCTCACGCTTGGCCTGGGCCTCCAATGCCTGCTTGCGCGCGCCGAGGTCCACGGCGCCGTACAGCGATCCGGGTCGAGGATTGAACTCCGCTGGGCTCATAGGTCCAATCCTGCCATCCGCGGTGAGCACGTGTTCACCCCTGCACCGTGACGGCGCGGCGCGGTCCGGTCACGGCGGCGGACCGGCAGTGGCGCGGCCGGCGCCGGGGCGCGCGGGCGGCGTGCGGGCCCGGCAACGGGCGCCGTGCCGTACCCCTATGGCCCGCGGTACGGCGGGCCGCGGCGGCCGGCCCGGGGAGTGGGCGATCAGAACCGGGCGGGCTCGGCGTAGGTGCCCCACTCCTTGCGCAGGGCGTCGCAGATCTCGCCGAGCGTGGCCTCGGCGCGCACCGCCTCGAGCATCGGCGGGATGAGGTTGCCGTCGCCCCGGGCGACCTCCACCATCCGGGCCAGGGCCCGGTCGACGGCCGCCTGGTCGCGGGCCGCGCGCCGCTCGGCGAGCACCCGCCGCTGCTCCACCTCGACCTCGTGGCTCACCCGCAGGATCTCCAGCGGCTGCGACACGGTGGTGGTGTGGCAGTTCACGCCGACCAGCCGCTTCTCCCCCTTCTCCAGCTTCTGCTGGTAGGCGAAGGCGGCCTCGGCGATCTCCGAGGTGAACCAGCCCTCCTCGATGCCGCGCAGCACGCCGGAGAGCATCGTGCCGTCCCCGCCCATCTCGCGGATCCTGTCGAAGATCTTCTCCGCCTCGGCCTCCAGCCGGTCGGTGAGCGCCTCGACGTACCAGGAGCCGCCGAGCGGGTCGATCACGTTGGTGACCTCGGTCTCCTCCATGATCACCTGCTGGGTGCGCAGGGCGATCTCCGCGGCCTGCTCGCTCGGCAGCGCGAGCACCTCGTCGAGCGCGTTGGTGTGCAGCGAGTTCGTGCCGCCGAGCACGGCCGCGAGCGCCTCGATCGCGGTGCGCACGATGTTGTTGTACGGCTGCTGCGCGGTGAGCGACACCCCGGCGGTCTGGGTGTGAAAGCGCAGCCACTGGGCGCGCTCGGTCTTGGCGCCGTAGACGTCGCGCATCCACCGGGCCCAGACGCGGCGCGCCGCCCGGAACTTGGCGATCTCCTCAAAGAAGTCGATGTGCGCGTCGAAGAAGAACGACAGGTTCGGCGCGAAGGCGTCCACGTCGAGGCCGCGGCTCTTGCCGAGCTCGACGTACGCGAACCCGTCGGCGAGGGTGAAGGCGAGCTCCTGCGCCGCGGTCGAGCCCGCCTCCCGGATGTGGTAGCCGGAGATCGACAGCGGCTTGTACGACGGCATCTCGGCGGCGCAGAACTCCATCAGGTCGCCGATGAGCCGCAGGTGCGGCCGGGGCGCGAACAGCCACTCCTTCTGCGCGATGTACTCCTTGAAGATGTCGGTCTGCAGCGTGCCGTCGAGCTCCCGGTGCGGCACGCCCTGCCGCTCGGCGGCGACCAGGTACATGCAGAAGATCGGTACGGCCGGCCCGCTGATCGTCATCGAGGTGGTGACCTCGCCGAGCGGGATGCCGTCGAACAGGATCTCCATGTCCTCGGCCGAGTCGACGGCCACCCCGCAGTGGCCCACCTCGCCGAGCGCGCGCGGGTCGTCCGAGTCGCGGCCCATGAGGGTCGGCATGTCGAAGGCGACCGAGAGCCCGCCGCCCCCGGCCGCGAGGATCATCTTGTAGCGCTCGTTGGTCTGGCGGGCGTTGCCGAACCCGGCGAACTGCCGGATGGTCCAGGTCCGCCCCCGGTAGCCGGTCGGGTACAGGCCGCGGGTGAACGGGAACTCCCCCGGCCAGCCGATGCGCTCGAACCGCGGGTCGTCATGATCGGGTGCGTACACCGGATCGACCGGCAGGCCGGACAGCGTCGTGAAGTCGTCGTCGCGCTTGCGGGCCGCGTCGTACCGTGCCTGCCAGCGCGCGCGTCCGGCCTCGATCTCGCCACGCTTCATGACTCCCCCTCTGGTGCCACCCTCTGGCGAAATACTAGGACGTCCAAGTAATTTCCGCCAGGAGCGGTACGATCACGCCCGTGGTCAGGGCCGATCACGCTCTGATCGCGGATCATTGACGGATCATGACGGCGACGCCGCAACCCCCCAGGATGACCGATCGTCAACTCGTCCTGTCGGGAGGTAGCGTGAAGCGCGTCAGCCTCGCCGCCGCCGTGCTCGCCGCGGCGGCGGCGACACCCGCGGCAGCCGTGACCGCGACCGTCTCACCGGGCGCCGCCGTGCGGTCCGGCGCCGAGACGGAGTTCCTCGTCCTGTACGCCGAGGGCGCCGACCCGGTCGCCGCCCGCAGCGCGATCGAGGCCGCCGGCGGCACCGTCGTCAAGGAGAACGGCGCCGTCGGCCTGGCGACCGTGACCACCGGGAACTCCGGCTTCGCCGCCGCGCTCGCCGGCAACGCCCTGATCGAGGGCGTCGCCCGGGACCGGGTGATCGGCGCGGCTCCCGGCACCCCGCGCGCCCGGCCGTCCGAGCGCCCGCGCCGCGTGATCACCGAGCGCCCGGCGCGGCACGCGGTGGAGAAGGAGGGCCACCGCGACCACGGGAAGCGGCCGCACCGGCCCGCCGCGCCGCACGGCCCGGCCGAGCCGCTCGCCGACCTGCAGTGGGACATGCGGCAGATCGACACCGCGGGCGCGCACCGGGTGGAGCGCGGCGACCGGCGGGTGCTCGTCGGCGTGATCGACACCGGCATCGACGGCTCACACCCCGACATCGCGCCCAACTTCAGCCGGGAGCTGAGCCGCAACTTCACCGTGGACATCCCGGTCGACGCCGACGGCAAGGAGGTGGACGGCCCGTGCGAGGCCGAGCCGGACCGCTCCTGCCACGACCCGGCGGACGTCGACGAGAACGACCACGGCACCCACGTCGCCGCGACCATCGCCGCGCCGATCAACGGCCTCGGCATCGCCGGCGTCGCGCCCGGCGTCACGCTCGTCAACCTGCGCGCCGGCCAGGACTCGGGCTACTTCTTCCTGCGGCCCGTGGTGGACGCGCTCACCTACGCCGCGGACATCGGGGTCGACGTGGTGAACATGAGCCTCTTCGTGGATCCGTGGCAATTCAACTGTCTCGACCACCCCGCCGACTCCCCGGAGGAGCGCGCCGAGCAGGCCATGGTGATCAAGGCCGTGCAGCGCGCCCTCGACTACGCCCACCGCCACGGCGTCACCCTCGTCGCCTCCCAGGGCAACGACGGGTTCGACCTCACCAAGGAGAACGTCGACCGGGGCAGCCCGAACTTCGCCTCGGTCCCGGGCCGCACGCCGCGCACCCGCACCGTCCCGCCGAGCTGCCAGGTCATGCCCGCCGAGGGCGAGCACGTGATCTCGGTGAGCGCCACCGGGATCAGCGGGCGCAAGGCCTACTACTCGAGCCACGGCGACGGCGCGGTGGACGTCGCCGCGCCCGGCGGCGACGCCTACGACACCCCGACCGGCGACCTCGACCGCACCCGCGCCGTGCTCGCCGCCTACCCGAAGGCGCTCGCCGAGCGGCGGGGCGAGCTCAACCCGGACGGCACCCCGAAGGTGCCGACCGTCGTCCGCGACTGCGACGCCACCGGCGTCTGCGCCTACTACCAGTACCTGCAGGGCACCTCGATGGCGGCGCCGCACGCGGCCGGGGTGGCCGCGCTCATCGTCAGCCGGTACGGCAAGCCCGACCGGCGCCGCGGCGGCCTCACCCTCGACCCGGACGTGGTCGAGCGGATCATGAAGTCGACCGCGGTCAAGGTGCCCTGCCCGCCCGGCGGCGCCTCCACCTACACCCGCCGGGTCCCGCAGCAGGACGGCGGCGTGACCGTCGTGGAGACCACGCACACCTGCGAGGGCACCGCCGCCCGCAACGGCTTCTACGGCGCGGGCCTGGTGAACGCCCGGAACGCGGTCCGCGCCCGGCTGTGACGGCGCTCCGGCACACGCCGCCCCGGATCGCGCCCTGACCGCTCCCGACCACACCCCGGGCGCCGCCCGGCAGGCACCCCGCGCACCTCGCGGCACGGCGCATCCACCCGGCGGCCGGCGAGCCCCTCCCCGCCGGCCGCCCGCCGTTCCCGGCGCGCCCGGCGTCCGCCCGCAGGCCCGGCTAGGCCTCCGCGCCCACCGCCCCGGCGGGGTCCGGCCGCCGGGCGGGCGCCGCGCGCCCCGCGCCCTCCGCCGCCCCGCCGGCGCCCCCGGCATCGCGGTCGTCCGCGGCCCGCTCCCCCACGCCGTCGCCGGGGCCGTCCGCGACGAAGTCCCCCGCGGCCCGGCGCAGCGTGCGCAGCAGGTCGAACAGCTCGGCGAGCTCCCGCTCGCCGTACATGGTCATGCAGAACCCCGCCGCCATGAGGTCGGCGGTGGCGCGGCGGACCACCTCCCGGCCGGCGTCGGTGATCTCGGCGAGCACCCCGCGGCCGTCCCGGGGGTTGCGCAGCCGGCGCACCAGCCCGGCCCGCTCCAGCCGGGTCACCGTGTTCGTCACGCTCGTCGGGTGGACCATGAGCCGCTCGCCCATCTTCGACAGCGGCAGCGCCCCGGTCCGGCTGAAGGTGAGCAGCACGAGCGCCTCGTAGCGGGCGAAGGTCAGGTCGTACGGCCGCAGCAGCGCGTCGAGCTGTGCCAGCAGGATCTGGTGCGCTCGCATGATCGACGTCACCGCGGCCATCGCCGAGGCGGCGCCGAACCGGTCGCGCCAGATCGCGGCGGCCCGTTCGATGGGGTCGAAGGGGAGATTGAGCGGTTTGGGCCCACCGGTATGCACAGCCGTACCGTAGCGCGCCTCGCAGGGATTCGCCCAAACACATACCGTGATCCGATCGCCCGTTTAACCAAGAAACACGACGGCAAACATCACGTTCAGTTATGGTTGTCGCGTCGAAAGGGTGAGGCTGCGGCAAAGTCGCGGGGAAAGGCCGCGCCACGACCGCGTGCCGGGGGTATGCGCGCGGTCGCGACGCGACGCAGGGGGCTTTCCTCGCGAGCGGTGCCAGGGGGGACGGCACCGTCGATGAGCCGCCGCCCTCCCATACGGGGGGTTGGCAGATGAATATCGGGAAGCGACGGGCGGCGTGGCCGGGGGCCACGCGTACCCGTGCGTAGGCACAGGGGCGTCACGCGGGAGGAGCTGAACCAGAGCGCGGCGGTCGCGGTCGCCGTGCTGCTCGGGATCGGCCTCGTCACCGCGTGGAACGTCCTCATTCCGGGTGTCGCGGCCTGGGAGAACACCGTGGTCGCCGTGGTCGGCTCGCTGCGGCACACCGGACCGGCCGCGGCGGCGTTCGCGGCCTGGGTCGCGCTGCGGGTACGGCGGGCACGCCGGCGCCGCGCCCCGGCCCCGGGGCCGTGGCGGGCGCTGCGGGTGCCGCTCGCGGTGCTCGCCGTGGTGGTGTGCGCGTTCGGCGCCACGGTCGTGGTGCTCGCGCTGCGCGGCGCGGTGAGCGAGCACGCGGGCCGCATGCCGCCGAGCGGGCTGCTCGCCGGGGTGGCCGGGCTGGCGTTCTTCGTCGCCCTCGGCTGGGTCGCGGGATGGGCGGTGCCGCGGGGCATCACCCCGGTCGCGGTGCTCGCCGCCGGATACGCGATCTCCCACTGGGCGGCGCACGGGCCGCGCTGGGCCGAGCGGCTCGGGCCGTCGATCCGCGAGCCGTACGACCTGTTCGGCGCGCTCGACCCGGAGCTGTTCACCGGGCAGGCGCTCTGGCTGGCCGGCGCGGGCGCGGCGCTGCTGCTCGGCTGGGCGGCGGTGGTGAGCCGCCGGGTGCTGCCCGCGGTCGCGGCGATCGCCGCCCTCGTCGCCGCCGGCGTCGGGGTGGCGCGGCTGCTCACCCCGCCGGCGCGGGCCCAGGCGGCCGGGCCGGTGGCGTACGCCTGCCAGGAGTGGCCGATCACCGTGTGCGTGCACCCGGGCATGCAGGCCGGGCTCGACGAGCTGAGCGCGCGGTTCATCGGGCTCGCCTCCCGCGTGGCGGGCACCCCGGCCGAGTTCTGGCGGGTCGAGCAGCACTCCCGGCGCGGGCGGCCCGAGCTGCCCGCCGGGGTGGTGGCGGTCCACGTCGACGACCTGCGGCCGGGCTTCGCCGACCGCGCGGTCGCGGAGTTCACCGAGGGGCTCGCCCCGCGGTGCGCCGAACCGGCGAACGGGTACCGCGAGATCGTGCTGGGCTGGCTGCGCGGCGGGCCGATCCCCGCCGGGCCGCTGCCGGAGCACCGCCGGGCCGCGGCGTGGTTCTCCGGCCTCACCGAGGCGCAGCGCCGCGGCTGGCTGCAGATGTTCTACACCGACCTCGTCCGGTGCGAGCTCGGCGGGAACCACTTCGCGGACGTCACCCCGCCGTCCGGCCAGGCCACGCCGGCGACGTACGACGTCTACCCGGTCAACCCCTCCCCGGGGAACGTGTCCGCCCGGTGAGATCCGGGTGGAGGGCACGGTGAGACCGGCCTGCGGGGGCGGATGACGAGAGCGCGTACCGGGAATCCACCGATGGTGACCAGACAGACGTCCTCCTCCGGGGCCGCCACGCCGCCGGGGCCCGCGGACGCGACCGGCGCACCCGGCGGCCCGGCGGCCCCGCCCGCGCGGCGCCGCCGGCGGTGGTGGCCGCTCGCCATTGTCCTGCCGCTCGTCGCCCTGCTCGCGGCCGGCGCCCGGCTCACCTGGGTGTGGCTCGACCCGGCCCCGGACACGATCGACCGCAGCGGGCCGGTGCTGCTGCGCTCGATCCACGACCTGAGCCGGTACCAGGCCGCGTCCGGCGAGTTCCAGGTCATCGTCGACCTGGAGAAGGACGCGCCGTTCCTCCCCGACGCGATCAAGGGCACGCGCACCCTGTTCGTCGGCACCGGCAGCGTCGACGCGTACGTGGACTTCGGCCGCCTCGCCGAGGACGCGATCACGGTCTCCCGCGACGGGACCGCGGTGACCGTGCGGGTGCCCCGCGCCCGGCTGGACAAGACCTCTCTCGACAACGCCCGCTCGTACGTGGTGGCGCAGCGGCGCGGGCTGATCGACCGGCTGGAAGAGTTCCTCTCCGCCTCGCCGCAGGACCAGCGGGAGCTCTACCTGCTCGCGGAGAAGAAGATCGCCGAGGCCGCGGCAGCGAGCGACCTGCGCCGGCGCGCCGAGCACAACACCAGGGCGATGCTCGAGGGCATGCTCAAGGCGCTCGGCTTCACCACCGTGGTCGTCGAGTTCGAGGGCGCGGCCTGACGCCGCCGTGCCGTACGGCGGGCCGCGTCACAGCCCGGCGACCAGCTCGGCCGCCGCCGTGTACGGGTCGGTCTCGCCGGCGAGCACCCGGCCGGCGAGCTCGTCGAGCCGCCGGTCGCCGTGCACCCGCACCAGCCGCGACCGCAGGCTCGCCACGGCGATCGCCTCGATCTCGTCCCGGGCCCGCGCCCGGCGGCGGCGCGCCAGCTCGCCGGACTCGGCGAGGTAGGCGTGGTGCTTGTCGAGCGCGGCGAGCAGCTCGGCGCCGCCCTCCCCGCGGCTCGCCACCGTCGCCACGATCGGCGGCCGCCAGGGGCCGGTGCCGAGCGCGAGCATGCCCCGCACCTCCCGGATCGTGGCCTGCGCGCCCTCCCGGTCCGCCTTGTTCACCACGAAGACGTCGCCGATCTCCATCACGCCCGCCTTCGCGGCCTGCACGCCGTCGCCCATCCCCGGGGCGAGCAGCACCACCGTGGTGTCGGCGAGCCCGGCGATGTCCACCTCGGCCTGGCCGACCCCGACGGTCTCCACGAGGATCACCTCGCAGCCGGCCGCGTCGAGCACCCGCAGCGCCTGCGGCGTCGCCCAGGCGAGCCCGCCCAGGTGGCCGCGGCTCGCCATCGACCGGATGAACACCCCGGGGTCGGTGGCGTGCTCCTGCATCCGCACCCGGTCGCCGAGCAGCGCCCCGCCGGTGAACGGGCTCGACGGGTCGACCGCGAGCACGCCCACCCGCACCCCGCGCCGCCGCAGCTCGCCGACGAGCATCGAGGTGGTGGTGGACTTGCCCACGCCCGGCGCGCCGGTGAGCCCGATCACCCGGGCCCGGTACGGCTCGCGCCCGTCCGGCCCCGGCGCGGCGAGGCCGGCCATCACCCGGCGCAGCGTGGCGGAGGCGGCCGAGTCGGCGGCCGCCTCGCCCGCGGCGCGCTCGATCAGCGAGATCAGCCGGGCCACCGCGCGCGGCCGCCCCGCGCGGGTGCCCGCGATCAGTTCCTCGACGTGGTCGGCCACGCGCGCCCTCCCCTCAGGTCCTCCCGCACACGGTCCTCGCCGGTACCGCCGGTCAGGCCGCGGGGACCTTGAGGATCAGGGCGTCGCCCTGGCCGCCGCCGCCGCACAGGCCCGCGGCGCCCACCCCGCCGCCGCGGCGGCGCAGCTCGTGGGCGAGGGTGAGCACGATGCGCGCGCCCGAGGCGCCGATGGGGTGACCGAGGGCGAGGCCGCCGCCGTTGACGTTGACGATGTCGAGCGGCAGGCCGAGCTCCTTGACCGACTGGAGCACCACCGCGGCGAACGCCTCGTTGATCTCGACCAGGTCGAGGTCGGCCGGGGTGAGGCCTTGCTTGGTCAGCGCGTGCCGGATGGCGTTCGCGGGCTGGGAGTGCAGCGAGTTGTCCGGGCCCGCCACGTTGCCGTGCGCGCCGATCTCGGCGAGCCACGGCAGGCCGAGCTCCTCGGCCTTGCGCCGCGACATCACCACGACCGCGCAGGCGCCGTCGGAGATCTGCGAGGAGGACGCCGCCGTGATCGTGCCGTCGGGCGTGAACGCGGGCTTGAGCCTGGCGAGCGCCTCCAGCGTGGTGTCGGGCCGCACGCCCTCGTCGACGGTGACGAGCACCGGGTCACCCTTGCGCTGCGGCACCGCCACCGGGGTGATCTCGTCCTCGAAGACGCCGTTCTTGATCGCGGCGGCGGCGAGCTGGTGCGAGCGCACCGCGTAGGCGTCCTGCTCCTCGCGGGTGATGCCGAGCCGGGCGTTGTGCCGCTCGGTGGACTCGCCCATCGCCAGGTGGTCGAAGGCGTCGGTGAGGCCGTCGTACGCCATCGCGTCGACGAGCTGCGCCCCGCCGTACTTGACCCCCTTGCGCAGCGCGGGCAGCAGGTGCGGCGCGTTCGTCATCGACTCCATGCCGCCGGCGACGACGACGTCGAACTCGCCCGCGCGGATGAGCTGGTCGGCGAGGGCGATGGCGTCGAGGCCGGAGAGGCACACCTTGTTGATCGTGAGGGAGGGCACGGTCATCGGGATGCCGGCCCGGACCGCGGCCTGCCGGGAGGGGATCTGGCCGCACCCGGCCTGGATCACCTGCCCCATGATCACGTATTCGACCTGGTCCGGCGAGACGCCGGCCCGTTCCAGCGCCGCCTTGATCGCGATGCCGCCCAGCTCGACCGCGGACAGCGGCGACAGCGCGCCGAGCAGCCTGCCGATCGGGGTGCGTGCTCCGGCGACGATGACCGATGTGGACATGGGGCCCTCCTACTCCCATGCGCGAACCGCCTTTGCCACGATACCCATGTGACCGCGCCCGGCCTCGACGTGAGGGGGAGGAATTGGACCAGCGCATGTTCCTGCGCATCGACCACGTCGGCATCGCCTGCCGCGACCTCGAGGAGAGCATCGCCTTCTACGAGGCGACCTTCGGGCTCACCGTGGTGAGCCGGGAGGTGAACGAGGAGCAGGGGGTGCGCGAGGCGATGCTGCACGTGGCGGACGGCGAGGCCGGCGCCTCCTACATCCAGCTCCTGGAGCCGCTCGGCCCGGACACCCCCGTGGGGAAATTCATCGCGAAAAGGGGGGAGGGCGTGCATCACGTGGGCTACGGTGTTGCCGACGTGACGCAGGCGCTCCGGGAGCTCGAGGCCAAGGGCATCCGGCTCATCGACAGGCGCCCGCGGCATGGGTCCATGGGCGCCTCGATTGCGTTTCTCCATCCCAAGGACGTCGGGGGCGTTCTGACGGAGCTCGTCGAGGCGCCGCCGCGGCCCGCCACATGATATGTAAGGTCGCGATAGCGATTTATTCGTAACAAGTCGCGCATAAAGTCGGAGCGGGCGTCCTAGAAGGCGGCGCAGGAGTACGCTGGCCTTCCACCGAATGTGGACCGTGCCGTTTGATGTGACGGATCGGGCACATGGGGCAAATGGGGTGAGTGACGGCGCCGCCCCGCTGCCACACGTGCCCGGACGGCGTCTGCGGCAGGGGCCCGCTTCGGCAGTCCGAACCCCCCGTCCGGCCCGTGTAGCCGTCTCGACAACCAGGATCGAGCCTCATGCAGTCCGACATCGACGCCCAGCTCAATAATTTCTTCGAGGATGCACCCGTGCGCGAATTCGACGTGGTGCTCCGCGGCTTCGACCGCCACCAGGTGCACGACCACCTGAAGCAGCTCGACGCCGAGCTGCGCCAGGCCCGCGAGCAGATCGTCACGCTGCAGCGCGAGCTCGCCGAGGCGAAGCGGCAGCTGCAGGAGAACGAACGCCCGACCTACGCCGGGCTGGGCGCCCGGATCGAGCAGTTGCTGCGGCTCGCCGAGGAGCAGGCCACCGAGCTCGTCCAGGCGGCCCGGTCCGAGGCGAACGAGATCCGGGCCGCGGCGAAGGTGGAGGCGGCCGACACCCGCGCCGCCGCCGAGAACGAGGCCGCCGAGAAGCTCGCCCTCGCCTCCCGGGAGGCCGAGGAGATGCGCGCCAACGCCGAGCGTGAGGCCGAGGAGATCCGGTCCACGGCGCGGCGCGAGGCCGAGGAGCTCACCGCCACCACCGAGCGCGAGGTGGCGAAGCTGCGCGCCGCCGCGGACCACGAGGTGGCCGAGAAGCGCGCCGCCGCCGAGCGCGAGATCGCCAAGCTGCGCACCACGACCGAGCGCGAGGTCGCGCAGCTGCGCGCCAACACCAAGCGGGAGCGGGACGAGATCCTCACCACCGCCAAGCGGCAGGCCGACGAGATGCGCGCCCAGGCGCAGCGGATCCTCGAGGAGAGCGAGGCCAAGCGCGCCCAGGAGGAGGCCGAGTTCGAGATCCAGCTCGCCGCCCGGCGCGAGGAGGCCGAGCGCCAGGACGCCGAGCGGCACGCCGCCGCGCAGGCCGCCACCCAGAAGCTGGTCGCCGAGGCCGAGCAGCGGGCCGCCACCGCCGAGCAGCGCGCCGCCAAGGCCACCCAGCAGGCCGAGCAGACCCGCCGCGAGGCCGACGCGCACGCCAAGCAGCTCATCGCCAACGCCCGCAAGAACGCCGACCAGCTCCTCGCCGAGGCGAAGGCGAACGCCGAGGCGATCGTGTCCGAGGCGAAGGCCGAGGCCGAGCGGATGCGCACCGCGGCGCAGCGCCAGGTGGACGAGCTCACCCGCCAGCGGGACAGCATCACCAGCCACCTCGCCCAGCTGCGCCAGCTCCTCGGCGGGGCCGCGCTGCCGGGCATGGACGAGCCCGCCCCGGCGGTGTCCGCGCCCGCGCCGAAGCCGGCGATCGCGGGGGCCTCGGGCCAGTCGGAGCAGCAGCCCGCGAGCCCGGCGCCCGCCGCGTCGTCCGCCCCCGCCGCCTCCTCGGGCTCGACCCAGCGCAAGAGCACCGAGCCGGACGAGGACGCGGAGTGGTGGCAGGAGTGATCCCGGCCGGCACGATCATGTGACCGGCGGGCACCGACCGGCACGGCGGTTCAGGGCACCGAGACGACACGGGAGAGCCTGGCGACACGGTGATCGCTAGGCTCTCCTTCGTCTGTCCGGGGTCCGCCGCCGTGGCGCTGATCATCCGCGCGGTGGTGATCCCGCGTCAGGCGGCCCGGTAGCCCTCGGGCCCGGCGGCCCGAGGGCGTGGCGCTCACCCCAGGGTGCGGACGAAGTCCGCGACCGCCCGGTTGAACGCCTCCGGCCGCTCCACCGCGCTGAGGTGCCCGGCCTCCTCGATCGTGACGAGCGTCGCGTCGGGCGCCGCCTCGGCCATCGCCTCCGCGTCGGCGCGCGGCGACAGCTCGTCCTCCGCACCCACGATCACCAGCGCGGGCACCTTCAGGCCGCGCAGCGTGTCGAAGGAGTCCGGGCGGCGGGCCATCGCGCGCGAGGCCCAGGCCACCGCGGCCGGGGGCGCCGCCTGCACCAGGCCGCGCACCCGCCCGTACACCATGGGACGACGCTCCCGCGTCGTGCGTCCGACGAGGCCGGGTGCCACCTCGTCCAGCAGGATGCGAGAGCCGCTCTCGGTCACCGCCTGGGCGATCCGCTCCCGGTTCGCCCGCGCGGCCTCGGAGTCGGCGCTCGCCTTGGTGTCGGCGAGGATCACTCCGAGCACCCGGTCGGGATGGCGGCGGCAGAACTCCATGGTCACGTAGCCGCCCATCGACTGGCCGCCGATGACCGCGCGCTCGATGCCCTCGGCGTCGAGCGTCTCGGCCACGTCGTCGGCCATCACCGCGAGCGACGGCTCCTCCTCGCCGAGCACGGAGCCGCCGAAACCACGCAGATCCGGGGTGATGACCCGGCAGACGCCGGCGAGCCCTTCGCGCTGCCCCAGCCACATGGCGGAGGAGAGCGGAAAGGCGTGGAGCAGGACGACCGGCACCCCGTTACCGGCCGATCGTAAGTAGAGCCGCACGACGAACAACGGTAGTACGAACGCGGCGCAGGCACGACGGCCCGCGTCCGCGAGGAGTGCCAGCCCGGCGGCACGCGCCGGCCCGGCCGGTGCCGTACCGCCCCGGGTCATCGCCCGGCGGCGCCGGCGGTCACACCTGCGTGGGCAGCGGGTAGGCGGCCGGATTGACCCGCCGCACGATCTCGTTGAGCACGATCCGCACGTACGTCTCGCCCACCCACAGGTGCTTGGCCCGCTCGACCGCGACGACCTCGCACTGTGGCACCCGGGCGAACCGCTTGCGCGCCTCCTCCGGCCGCAGGAAGTCGTCGAGCTCCGGCACGAGGGCGACGAGCGGCCGCCCGAACTCGGTCCACGCGTCCAGGTCCGCGTCGGTGGCCCGGCGCAGCGGCGGCGAGAGCAGGATCGCGCCCTCGACGATCGGGTCGCGGCCCCACTTCAGCGCCAGCTCGGTGCCGAACGACCAGCCGAGCAGCCACGGCCGGGGCAGCTCGCGGAACTCGACGAACTCCAGGGCCGCCGCGACGTCGTACCGCTCGCCCTCGCCCTCGTCGAAGGTCCCCTCGGAGGTGCCGCGCTCCGAGCTCGTGCCGCGGGTGTTGAACCGCAGCACGGCGAGGTCGGCGAGCGCGGGCAGCCGGTAGGACGCCTTGCGCAGCAGGTGGCTGTCCATCATGCCGCCCGCGGTGGGCAGCGGGTGGAGGCAGACCAGGGTCGCCACGGGCGGCCGCTCCTCGGGCAGCGCGAGCTCCCCGACCAGGGTCAGCCCGTCCGCGGTGTGCAGCTCGATCGGCTCCCGCCGCGCGGGCAGCACCGTCGAGGCGCGAATGTCCATGTGCATCCTTCTCCGCTCGATGGGCCGGACGGCGTTCAGTAGCGCGTCCGGCCGGGGTTGCGCCGGATCCGCGCGCGCCAGCACGCGGTGTGCCAGTGCCGCCGCTCCTCCTCGCCGCCGGGCCACGCCGGCCAGCTCACCACGTGCGGCAGGCCCGCGCGGATCTCCTGGTCACAGCCGGGACACCGGTAGACGCGGCCGTCGGCGCCGGTCACCCGGCGCACCACCCAGTCGCCGTCCGGCCACTCCTCCACCTGGTCCACGCCCGGCACGCCGCCGTGGATCGGCCCGCGGCCGGGCACCACGCGCCGGCGGCGGTCCACACGATCGTACGGCCCCACCCGGCGGGCCCTGCGCGGGCTCATGGCGTACGGCGCGGCGCGGAACGACGCCCGGTCTCCTCCCGGCCGCCGGCGGCCCGGCCGACTCGTGCCTCGATCCGCACGCTCCCTCCATCCGTCGCATATCGGTCTGGTGTGACGCCGGTGCTCCAGTCTTCCAGACGCCGGTCACGCGGCATGCGGGCCCCGGTAGGGTTGACGGTCATGCGGCTGGTCATCGCGAAATGCAGCGTGGACTACGTGGGCCGGCTCAACGCCCACCTCCCGATGGCGCCCCGGCTCATCCTGATCAAGGCGGACGGGTCCGTGTCCGTGCACGCCGACGACCGCGCGTACAAGCCCCTCAACTGGATGAGCCCGCCCTGCCGCCTGAAGGAGGAGGGCAACGTGTGGACCGTCACCCACAGCAAGACCGGCGAGCGGCTCATCCTCACCATCGACGAGATCCTGCACGACTCCACCCACGAGCTCGGCGTCGACCCGGGCCTGATCAAGGACGGCGTCGAGGCGCACCTGCAGGAGCTGCTCGCCGAGCACATCACCACGCTGGGCGAGGGCTGGACGCTGATCCGCCGCGAGTACCCCACCGCGATCGGGCCGGTCGACATCCTCTGCCGGGACGCGAGCGGCCAGACCGTCGCCGTGGAGATCAAGCGCCGCGGCGAGATCGACGGCGTCGAGCAGCTCACCCGGTACCTGGAGCTGCTCAACCGCGACCCGCTGCTCGCCCCGGTGCGCGGGGTGTTCGCCGCCCAGGAGATCAAGCCGCAGGCGCGGGTGCTCGCCGCCGACCGCGGCATCGACTGCGTGACGCTCGACTACGACGCGCTGCGCGGCATCAAGCGCGAGGACACGCTCTTCTAGCGATCCCGCGCCTCCCCCGGAGGTCCTCCTTTCGGAGGACCCCGGATCTCGCCCGGTCGAAGGTGCCGCGCCCCCGGGCCGTACCGTCATGCTCGATGCATGAACCAGACAGCGGTGAAGGTCCGCGGGCTGACCAAGCGGTACGGCGAGGTGACCGCGGTGAACGGCCTCGACCTGGAGATCCGGCGAGGCGAGGTGTTCGGCATTCTCGGCCCGAACGGAGCGGGCAAGTCCACCACGGTCGAGATCCTCGAGGGCTACCGCCACCGGGACGCGGGCGAGGTGACCGTGCTCGGCGCCGACCCGGCGCGCGCCGGCCGCGAGTGGCGCTCCCGCATCGGCGTCGTGCTGCAGACGAGCAACGACGTCGCCGAGCTCACGGTACGCGAGCTGGTACGGCACTTCGCCGGCTTCTACCCCCGGCCCCGGAATCCCGACGAGGTGATCGAGCGGGTGGGCCTGGCGGCGAAGGCGAACACGCGCGTCGGCAAGCTCTCCGGCGGGCAGCGGCGCCGCGTCGACGTGGCGCTCGGCATCATCGGACGCCCCGAGCTGCTCTTCCTCGACGAGCCGACCACCGGCTTCGACCCCGAGGCCCGGCGCCGGTTCTGGGACCTGATCGCCGGCCTCGCGCACGACGGCACCACGATCGTGCTCACCAGCCACTATCTCGACGAGATCGAGGCCCTCGCCACCCGTCTCGCCGTGATCGCGAAGGGCCGGGTGGTGGCCGAGGGCGAGCCGGCGACGCTCGGCGGCCGCGCGTCGGCGAAGGCGCGGGTCAGCTGGCTGGAGGACGGCGTGCGCCGGACCGTGGAGACCGAGGAGCCCACCCGGACGGTGCTGGAGCTGTCCCGGCGGTTCTCCGGCGAGGTGCCGGAGCTGACGATCAAGCGCCCGACGCTCGAGGAGATCTACCTCGAGCTCATCCAGGAGGTCTGAGCCAACGGCGCGGAGCGCCCGCAGGCCCGAACGATTCGCAGGCCGTCATCCGGCCCGCAGCTCACCCCTTCCGGCCCGCCCTGGGCCCGTCGCCCCATTCCAATCCCCAGGAGACACGATGAGCGAGTCCACCACGGCTTCGGCCGCCGCCCCCCGGGCGGCCACGACGAGTCTGCCCGGCACCCTGCGGGTCGGCTGGTCACGTGCGGTCGTCGAAACCAAGATGTTCTTCCGGGAACGCGACTCGTTGATCTTCAACTTCAGCTTCCCGGTCATCCTGCTCGTCCTGTTCGGCTCGATCTTCTCCGGCCAGGTGGAGGGCACCGGCATCACCGTGTCCCAGCTCTACGCGGCCGCGTTGATCGGCGCGGGCCTGATGAGCGTGAGCTTCCAGAACCTGGCGATCTCCATCGCGGTGGAACGCGAGGAGGGCACGCTCAAGCGGCTCGCCGGAACCCCGATGCCGCCCGCGGCGTACTTCCTCGGCAAGGTGCTCAGCGTGCTGCTCGTCGCCGTGCTGGAGACCGCGATCCTGCTCGCCGTGGGCGTGCTCCTGTACGACCTGACGCTGCCGTCGACCCTGTCGGACTGGGCCACCTTCGGCTGGGTCTTCGTGCTCGGCCTCACCGCCTCCTCGCTGCTCGGCATCGCGGCGAGCAGCCTGCCCCGGTCGGCCAAGAGCGCGGCCGCGGTGATCACGATGCCGTTCGTTATGCTGCAGTTCATCTCGGGGGTGTACATCCCGTTCACCCAGCTGCCGGATTGGCTCATCCACATCGCGTCGGTCTTCCCGCTGCGCTGGATGTGCCAGGGCTTCCGGTCGGTCTTCCTCGGCGACGTCGGGGCGTCCCTGGAGCTCACCGGCTCTTACGAGTTGGGCCGGGTCGCTCTGGTGCTGGCGGCCTGGACCATTGGAGGGCTGCTGCTGTGCCTGCTGACGTTCCGCTGGAAGAGCCGTCGCGAGGGGTGACCGGGGCGCTCGCACCCGAGGCGTGGAAGCGGCTGCGCGGCTGGGAGACGCTGCTCTGCCTCGCGATCGCGGCGTCGGTGATCCACACCCTGCTGTACGGCACGCCCACGCCGTGGCACGCGGTCGCGGTCGCCTGCCTGCTCGCGATACCGGTGGCCTACCTCCTGGTCGGCCGGCGGGCGATCCTCGGCCGGGACTTCCGCCTCGGCACCTGGTACGTGGCGATCCTGGTGATCCTGTACGCCCCGGTCACGCTGGTCATGAGCCCCGGCTCCACCTTCGCCACCTTCGCCCTGTTCGGGGTGTGCCCGCAGATCTTCCTGGCGGTGCCGGTGCAGCGCGCCGTGGTCGCCACGGTCGTGCTGGTGATCCCGGAGGCGGTGTACCTGTGGCTCACCAAGCCGGACACCGACGTCTTCGACCTGCTGGTGCTGCTCACCACCATCGTCTTCTTCGCCTCGGCGTTCGGGATCTGGAGCGAGCGCATCGTCACCCAGAGCACCGAGCGGGCCGAGCTGATCAGGCAGCTTGAGGCGAGCCACGCCGAGGTGGCCCGGCTGTCGGCCGAGCGCGGCGCGCTCGCCGAGCGGGAGCGGCTCGCCGGGGAGATCCACGACACCCTCGCCCAGGGGTTCACCAGCATCATCATGCTGCTCCAGGCCGCCGAGGCGCAGCCGGACCCGTCCCGGCACCTGGCGCTCGCCATCCAGACCGCGAAGGAGAACCTCGCCGAGTCGCGCGCCCTGGTGGCCGCGCTCAGCCCGGCGCCGCTCGACGGCTCCACGCTGAGCGAGGCGCTGCGCCGGATCACCGGCCGGATCGGCGAGGAGCTGGGCCTCGCGACCGCGTTCGAGACCCGCGGCGAGGGCTGCGCGCTGCCCCCGCAGTACGAGGTGGTGCTGATCAGGGCGGCCCAGGAAGGACTGAACAACGTGCGCAAGCACGCCACCGCCACGCGCGTCGAGGTCGTCCTCGAGTACGGCCCGGCCGAGGTGACGCTGCGGGTGCGCGACGACGGGCGCGGCTTCGGCGGGCGGGACCCGTTCTCCGCGGCCGGCGTGGGCGAGCCCGCCGCCGGGTACGGCCTGCGCGCGATGCGCAGCCGCGTCGAGCAGGCCGGGGGTACGCTCAGCGTCGGCGACGCCGAGACGGGAGGCGCCGAGCTGGTGGTCCGCCTCCCGCTGCCGCCCCGGCCGCAGGCCGCGGCCCCGGCCGCCTGGGCGCCCCTGGCGGCCGAGCCGCACGTGCCCTCGGCGGACTCGCCGCACGGGAAGGCGGGCTGATGGACGAGCCGATCCGCGTACTTCTGGTCGACGACCACCCGGTGGTGCGCATGGGCCTGCGGGGCATGCTCGAGCACGACCCGGGCATCGTGATCGTCGGCGAGGCGGGCTCCGGCGACGAGGCGGTGGCGCTCGCCCGCGCGCTCGCGCCCGACGTGATCCTCATGGACCTGCGCATGCCGAACGGCGACGGGGTGAGCGCGACCCGGCGTATCCTCGCCGAGCGGCCCGAGGCGAAGGTGGTCGTGCTCACCACCTACGAGACCGACCAGGACATCGTGCCCGCGGTGGAGGCGGGCGCGACCGGCTACCTGCTCAAGGACACCTCGCGGGAGGACCTGATCGCCGCGGTGGCGGCGGCCCGGCGCGGGGAGACCGTGCTCTCCCCCTCGGTGGCGACCCGGCTCGTCTCCCGGATGCGCGCGCCCGCGCAGGAGACCCTCACCCCGCGGGAGACCGAGGTCCTCGCCCTCGTCGCGCGCGGCCTGACGAACGCCGAGATCGGCCGGGCGCTGTTCATCAGCGAGACCACGGTGAAGACCCACCTCATCCGGGTGTTCGGCAAGCTCGGTGTCTCCGACCGCACCGCCGCGGTGACCACCGCGCTGGAACGCGGCCTGCTGCCCCCGCTCGACCGCCCGGCCGGCTGAGCCCCGGTACTCGGCCGGTACGGCGCCGCCGTTCTATCGTGGCCCCACGGCGAGAAGAACGTGAGGAGGCCTCATGGCAACGGCTACGGAGCGGCGGACCTTCGACTCGCTCGATCCGGCCACCGGGGAGGTGGTCGGCACCCACGTCATCCACGACGAGGCCGCGGTCGCGGCCGCGGTCGAGCGGGCGGAGAAGGCGGCGCGCTGGTGGGCCGGGCTCGGCTTCGCCGAGCGCAAGCGGCGCCTGCTCGACTTCGCCGCGGTGCTCACCGGAAACCTCGGCCGGCTCGCCGACCTGGTGCGCCGGGAGACCGGCAAGCCGCTCGACGACGCCCGCCTGGAGATCGTGCTGGCGATCGCGCACACCGCCTGGGCGGCCCGGCACGCCGGCCGGGTCCTCGGCCCGCGCCGGGTCTCCCCCGGCCTGCTCGGCGTCAACATGGCCGCCACCGTGGAGTACCAGCCGCTCGGCGTGGTCGGGGTGATCGGGCCGTGGAACTACCCGGTGTTCACCCCGATGGGGTCGATCGCCTACGCGCTCGCCGCGGGCAACGCGGTGGTGTTCAAGCCGAGCGAGCTCACCCCCGGCACCGGCGTGCTGCTCGCCGAGCTGTTCGCCGAGAGCGTCCCCGAGTACCCGGTGTTCCAGGTGGTGACCGGGCTCGGCGAGACCGGCGCCGCGCTCGCCGGGCACCCCGGCGTCGGCAAGATCGCGTTCACCGGCTCGACCGCGACCGCGAAGCGGGTGATGGCGGCCTGCGCCCGCAACCTCACCCCGATCGTCGCCGAGTGCGGCGGCAAGGACGCGTTCATCGTCGATCGCGACGCCGACCTCGCGGCCGCGGCCGACGCCGCGCTGTGGGGCGCCTGCTCGAACGCCGGGCAGACCTGCGTGGGCGTGGAGCGCGTCTACGTCGTGGCCGAGGTGCACGAGGCGTTCCTCCGCGAGCTCACCGAGCGGGCCGCCGCGCTGCGCGCCGGGAAGGACTACGGCCCGATCACCATGCCCGGGCAGCTCGACGTGATCCGCCGCCACGTCGCGGACGCGGTCGCCCGTGGCAAGGCGGTGCTCGGCGGCACCGAGTCGGTCCGCCCGCCGTACGTCGACCCGGTGATCGTCACGGACGTGCCGGAGGACTCGCCCGCGGTGCAGGAGGAGACCTTCGGCCCGACGATCGTGGTGAACCGGGTCGCCGACGTGGACGAGGCGATCCGCCGCGCCAACGCCACCGCATACGGCCTCGGCGCCACGGTGTTCTCCCGCGACCGGCGGCGGGCGATGACGCTCGCCCGGCGGCTGCGCAGCGGCATGACGGCGATCAACTCGGTGATCTCGTTCGCGGGCATCCCGTCGCTGCCGTTCGGCGGCGTCGGCGGCTCCGGGTTCGGCCGCATCCACGGCGCGGACGGGCTGCGCGAGTTCGCCCGGCCGAAGGCGATCGCCCGGCGGCGTTTCCCGCTGCCCGGCGCGAACGTCACCTCTTTCGGCAGATCACCGCGGGATCTCGACCGCGTGGTGCGGCTCGTCACCTTCCTGTACGGCCGGCGGCGGCGATGACGCACCCTGAACTTCCACCCAAAAGATCTTGCCGGGATAATTAGTGATCCGTTGGCAGACCACCGGGCGAGGGGTGGGAGTCATGGCACGGGGTTACCGGGGCATGACGCCGGAAGAACGATTGGCGGACCGGAGGGAACGCTTACTTTCGGCGGCGTACACGCAGTTCGCCGATCCCGGCTTTTCCGCGACCACGATCGAACGGCTGTGCAGTACCGCCCGGATATCCAACCGTGCCTTCTACGAGTGTTTCTCCGGCCGCGAGGAGCTGATGCGCGCGGTGTACGACCGCTGCGTGGAGGACACCAAGGCCGCGGTCTACCGGGCGATCCACGCGGCGCCGGACGATCCGCGGGCCAAGATGGAGGCGGCGGTCCGGGAGTTCATCACGTTCGTGATGGCGGATCGCCGCCGGGCCCGGATCATGAACCTGGAGGTGCGCCGGGCGGGCGACGCCGTCCACGCCTTCCGCCAGCGGAAGATATCCACGCTGGCGCAGACGATTGAGAAATCCCTTGCCGGCCTGCCCGGTGGGCTGCCGGAGAACTCCCATCTGCTCGTGGTCGGCCTCATCGGGGCCGTTCAGGAGTTACTGCTCGACCGGATGCTGTCGGCGAAACCGGCGCCGCTCGAGTCGGTCATCGACACCGCGGTGACGATTTTCCGCAAGTCGCTCATCGGCTGACCCCGCCGGCCGCGCTTTCCGCGCCGGCCGCGGGCCGTATCGGAAACCCGGCCGGCACGATACCGGGAAATACCGCCTAAATCGCCCTGAATCCGGATCGACGGCTGTTTTCCGCGGACGCCGCGGCGGACCGGCGCGGTGCCGCCCGGCCACCGGGGCGCGGGAATGCGCGACGGCTAGGCTGAGCCGCATGACACGCGCTGACAAGGACCGCCCGGTGGTGCTCTCCAAGATCTACACCAGGACCGGCGACGACGGGACCACCGGCCTCGGCGACGGAAGCCGCACCCGCAAGACCGACCCGCGCATCGCGGCCTACGCCGACGTGGAGGAGGCGAACGCCGCGATCGGCGTGGCGCTCGCCCTGGGCGACCTCCCCGAGCCGGTCGCCGAGGTCCTCCGCCGCGTCCAGAACGAGCTGTTCGACGTGGGCGCCGACCTGTGCACCCCGGTGGTCCCGAACCCCGAGCACCCGCCGCTGCGCGTGGAGCCCGCCGCGATCGAGTGGCTGGAGGCGCAGTGCGACCGGTTCAACGAGGACCTGAAGCCGCTGCGCAGCTTCGTGCTGCCCGGCGGCTCCCCCGGCACCGCGCTGCTCCACCAGGCCCGCACCGTGGTACGGCGTGCCGAGCGCTCGGCCTGGGCCGCGCTGGAGGCCCACGACGACGTCAACCCGCTGACCGCGAAGTACCTCAACCGGCTGAGCGACCTGCTGTTCATCCTCTGCCGGGTGGCCGCGGACGGCGACGAGGTGCTGTGGCGACCGGGCGGCACCCGCTGACCGGCCCTCGCCGTACCGGCCCGCGGTCAGGCCCGGTCGAGCAGGTGGGCGCTGGGCGGCGCCGCCTCCAGCCAGGCGAGGAACCCGGTGAGAGCGTCCTCGCTCATCGCGAGGGTGACCGAGCCGCAGTCGACCGCCCATAACCCTTTCGGGCCGTCGGCGCCGTCGAGCACACGGCGGCTGGAAATCACGAGGCCGCGCCTCGCGATCGCGTGGCGCGGCCTCAGACGTACCGCAAAAAACGGGATCCAGTGGAGCTCGCCGTCGACGTAGCGGGCCACCCCGCGACGCCAGCCCGAGCCGGCGGCGCGGAGCCGACAGACGATCGTTCCGCGCGAGCGCAACAGGTAGAGCGCGCGCACCGCGATGAGGGCGGCGACCAGCAGCAGGACCGCGGCGATCTGCAATGCCGCAAGCGCCACCCTCACCCTCCGTTTCGCTCGTCGATCAGACCTCTACGCCCGCGGCGCGCAGCCGGGCACGCGCCCGCTTGGCCTCAAGCTGGGCGTCGAATCCGGTGCTCTCGGCGTCGATGGAGGCGAGCGCCCGGTTGAGGGCGTCGCGGGCGGCGGCGACATCCACCTCGGAGCCCAGCTCGGCCGCCTCGGCGAGCACCGAGACGTCGTTGTTCGCCACGGCGATGAACCCGCCGTGGACCGCGGCCACGAGGTCGTCCCCGTCCCCGCGCTTCACCGTCAGCACCCCGCCGTCGACGAGGATGCCGAGTACCGGGGCGTGGTTAGGCATGATACCGATCTCGCCGTCGACCGTCTTGGCAATCACCATGTCGGCCTCGCCGGACCAGATCTCACGCTCCGGCGAGACGACGCCGACGCGCAGCTTGGCCATCCCTGATCCTCTCTCCTATCCCGCTCGTCGTGTCCCGTGGTCCTCGAGAGGTCAGCGGGCCAGCTCCTTGGCCTTCTTCACGGCGTCGTCGATGCCGCCGACCATGTAGAAGGCCTGCTCGGGCAGGTGGTCGTACTCGCCGGCGCACAGCGCCTTGAACGAGGCGATGGTCTCGTCGAGCGGCGTGAACACGCCCGGCTGACCGGTGAACTGCTCGGCCGCGAACATCGGCTGGGACAGGAACCGCTCCACCCGGCGGGCCCGGTTGACGATGACCTTGTCCTCCTCGGAGAGCTCGTCGACACCGAGGATGTTGATGATGTCCTGGAGCTCCTTGTACCGCTGGAGGATCCGGATCGTCTCCTGGGCGACCTGGTAGTGCTCCTCGCCGACGATCATCGGGTCGAGGATCCGGGAGGTGGAGTCGAGCGGGTCCACCGCCGGGAAGATCGCCTTCTCGAACACCTGCCGCGAGAGCACCGTGGTGGCGTCGAGGTGGGCGAACGCGTTGTGCGGCGCCGGGTCGGTGATGTCGTCCGCGGGCACGTAGATCGCCTGCATCGAGGTGATCGAGTGACCGCGGGTCGAGGTGATGCGCTCCTGCAGCACACCCATCTCGTCGGCGAGGGTCGGCTGGTAACCCACCGCCGAGGGCATCCGGCCGAGCAGGGTCGACACCTCGGAACCGGCCTGGCTGAACCGGAAGATGTTGTCGATGAACAGCAGCACGTCCTGGCCCTGGACGTCGCGGAAGTACTCCGCCATGGTGAGCGCGGAGAGCGCGACGCGGAGCCGGGTGCCCGGCGGCTCGTCCATCTGGCCGAACACCAGGGCGGTGTCCTTGAGCACGCCCGCCTCGGCCATCTCGACCCACAGGTCGTTGCCCTCACGGGTGCGCTCGCCCACGCCGGCGAACACCGAGGTACCACCGAACTCGCGGGCGACCCGGCGGATCATCTCCTGGATCAGCACGGTCTTGCCCACGCCCGCGCCGCCGAACAGGCCGATCTTGCCGCCCTGCACGTACGGCGTGAGCAGGTCGATGACCTTGATGCCGGTGACCAGCAGCTCGGTGCGCGGCTCGAGCTGGTCGAACGCCGGGGCCTTGCGGTGGATCGGCCACCGCTCGGTCACCTCGAGGGTGTTGACGTCGACGTCGAGGGTCTCGCCGAGGGCGTTCCACACGTGGCCCTTGACGACGTTGCCGACGGGGACCGAGATCGGCGCGCCGGTGTCGCGCACCAGGGCCCCGCGCACGAGTCCGTCGGTGGGCTGCATGGAGATGGCCCGCACCAGGTTGTCACCCAGGTGCTGCTCGACCTCGAGCGTCAGCGTCTTGGTCTGCCCGTTGAGGGTGACGTCGACGTGCAGCGCGTTGTAGATGTCCGGTATCGAATCGGCGGGGAACTCCACGTCGACGACCGGGCCGATGACCCGGGCGACACGGCCCACGCCGGTCTCGGTCTCAACAGTCTGTGCAGTCATTTCACTCTTTCCCCGCTGCAGCTTCGGCGAGCGCGTTCGCGCCACCGACGATCTCGCTGATTTCCTGGGTGATCTCGGCCTGCCGCGCCTGGTTCATCTGCAGCGACAGCCTCTGGATCGACTCGTTGGCGTTGTCGGTCGCCGCCTTCATCGCCCGGCGGCGCGCCGCGTGCTCGGAGACGGCCGACTGGAGCAGGGCGTTGTAGATGCGGGACTCGATGTAACGCGGCAGCAGCCGGTCGAGGACGGCCTGGGCGTTCGGCTCGAACTCGTAGTACGGCAGCGGCCCGCCCGGAGGGGCCTCCTCGCTCTCCTCGACCTCCAGCGGCAGGATGCGCACCACCTTGGGCCGCTGGGTGAGCATTGAGACGAACTCGGTGTAGACGATGTGGATCTCGTCGATGCCGTTGTCGTCCGTGAACGCCTCGACCAGCGTCTCGCCGATCTCCTTCGCGTGAGCGTACGACGGGTTGTCGGAGAAGCCCGACCACTCGCCGTGCATCTCGCGGCCGCGGAACCGGTGCCAGCCGATGCCCTTGCGGCCGACCACGTACGGCTTGGGCTCGATGCCCCGCTCACGCAGTAGACCGGCGAGCGCCTCCGCCTCGCGCAGGATGCTGGCGTTGAAGCCGCCGGCGAACCCGCGGTCGCTGGTGACGATCAGCACCGCCGCGCTCTGCGGGTTCTCCTTGGCGACCATGAGCGGGTGCTCGGCGGTGGTGTCGTAGGACAGCACCGCCGAGACCGCGCGCGTGATCTCACGCTCGTACGGCAGGGCCGCCTGCATCCGCTGCTGCGCCCTGACGATCCGCGAGGAGGCGATGAGCTCCTGCGCTCGCGTGATCTTGGCGATCGAGCGCACCGAGCGGATGCGCCGTCGCAGCTGTCTGAGTTGGGCGCCCATCTGCTACTTCTTCTCCGCCCGCGGGCGTACGTGCCGGACGACCTTCTCCTGACCGACGGCCTCCTCCTCGAGCGCCTCGACCGGCTCCTCGGCGAAGAGGAGCTGACCGGAGGAGGTCTGGAAGCCCTTCTTGAACTCGGTGACGGCCTCCTTCAGGAGGGTGACCGTGTCGTCGGAGAGGGCCTTGGTCTCGCGGATCGAGTCGTAGATGGCCTTGTGGTTACGGCCGACGTACTCGAGGAACTCGGTCTCGAACCGGCGCACGTCCTCCAGCGGCACCTCGTCGAGGTGGCCGTTGGTGCCGGCCCAGATCGACACGACCTGCTGCTCGACCGGGTACGGGCTGTACTGCGGCTGCTTCATCAGCTCCATGAGCCGCGCACCCCGCTCGAGCTGCGCCCGGGACGCCGCGTCGAGGTCGGAGGCGAACGCCGCGAACGCCTCCAGCTCCCGGTACTGCGACAGGGCGAGACGCAGCGTACCGGCGACGGTCTTCATCGCCTTGATCTGCGCCGAGCCACCGACTCGGGAGACCGAGATACCGGGGTTCATCGCCGGGCGCTGACCGGCGTTGAACAGGTCGGTCTCCAGGAAGCACTGGCCGTCGGTGATGGAGATGACGTTCGTCGGGATGTACGCCGAGATGTCGTTGCCCTTGGTCTCGATGATCGGCAGACCGGTGAGCGAGCCGCCGCCCATCTCGTCCGACAGCTTGGCGCACCGCTCCAGCAGCCGGGAGTGGAGGTAGAACACGTCACCGGGGAACGCCTCACGACCCGGCGGGCGGCGCAGCAGCAGCGAGATGGCACGGTAGGCGTCCGCCTGCTTCGACAGGTCGTCGAAGACGATCAGGACGTGCTTGCCGTTGTACATCCAGTGCTGGCCGAGCGCCGAGCCGGTGTACGGCGCGATGTACTTGAAGCCGGCCGGGTCGGAGGCCGGGGCGGCGACGATGGTGGTGTACTCCATCGCGCCCGCCTCCTCCAGGCGCGCCTTCACCTGCGCGATCGTGGAACCCTTCTGGCCGACCGCGACGTAGATGCAGCGCACCTGCTGCTTCGGGTCGCCGGACAGCCAGTTGTCGCGCTGGTTGAGGATCGTGTCGACCGCGATCGCGGTCTTACCGGTCTGCCGGTCGCCGATGATGAGCTGCCGCTGGCCGCGGCCGATCGGCGTCAGCGCGTCGATCGCCTTGATACCGGTCTGCAGCGGCTCCTTCACCGACTGGCGCTGGACCACCGAGGGGGCCTGCAGCTCGAGGGCGCGCAGCGTCTCGGCCTCGATCGGGCCCTTGCCGTCGAGCGGGTTGCCCAGCGGGTCGACCACGCGGCCGAGGAACGCGTCGCCCACCGGCACCGAGAGCACCTCACCGGTGCGGCGGACGGTCTGGCCCTCCTCGATGCCCTCGAAGTTACCGAGGATGACGACACCGATCTCGCCCACGTCGAGGTTGAGCGCGATACCGCGCGTGCCGTCCTCGAACTCCAGCAGCTCGTTCGCCATCGTCGAGGGCAGGCCGGAGACATGGGCGATGCCGTCGCCGCAGTCGACGACGGTCCCGATCTCCTCGCGGGCCGCGCCTTCCGGCTCGTAGGCCTGGACGAAGCGCTCAAGCGCGTCCCGGATCTCGTCCGGCCGGATCGTCAGCTCCGACATCTTGATTCCGTCTCCCTATTCATCGCCGCACCGCTCTCCCTAGCCGGCCAACCTGCGGCGGACTTCTTCGATACGTCCCAGGATGGTGGTGTCGATGACCTCGTCTCCGATCCGGACCGAGAAGCCACCGATCACCTTCGGATCCACCTCGCAGTTGAGGCGGATGTCGCGACCGTAGGTCGCGCTGAGCCACGCCGCGAGCCGGCCCCGCTGCGCGTCGCTGAGCGGCACGGCGCTGCGTACCACGGCCACCAGGCGCTGCCGCTGCTCCGCGACGAGCCGCCCGAACTCCTCCAGGCCTGCCTCCAGGCTACGTCCTCTCGGATGCACCACGACCTGGGTGATAAGTCGCAGGCCGGAGGGAGTGACCCGGTTGCGCAACAGGTCCTCCAGGAGCGCCCGCTTGCGCTCCGCGGGAATCGAGGGGTCGGACAGGGTCCACTCCAGCCGGGCGTGCCCCTGGACGATCCGGCCGAACCGGAACAGCTCGTCGTCCAGATCGTCCAGCCGGCCCTGCCCCTCCGCCTCGGCCACGGTCGCGACCACACCGAACCGCTCGAGCACGTCGGCGAGGTCACGGGGCCGCGCCCACTTGGCCTCGGCCGCGGCGACGGCCGTCTCCAGCGAGGCCGCGCACACCTTGCCCTCCAGCAGCACGCGCATGATCTGCGCCTTCTGCTCGGCGGGGCGGGTGGGGTCGGCCACGGCGCGGCGCAGCCCGTGCTCGCGATCGAGCAGGTCGGCGATCGCGAACAGGTCGTCGGCCAGCGTGCCGAAGTCGGCCGAGCCCGCGGCGCTGTTGAACCGCTCCTCGACCTCGGCGAGCGAGGTCCTGCTCACACCTCTCATCGGCCGCTCACCGTCCCCAAGCCGGGGCCCGGGCCCAGGGCGAACCCCGGGCCGGACCTTGCGTTCACGTCACCGGTCATCCGCGGACCGCCCGCGCGTCGGTCGTGGTGGTGGACTCCAGCTCCTCGAGGAACCGGTCGATGATGCGGCGCTGCCGCGCCTCGTCCTCGAGGGACTCGCCGACGATGCGGCCGGCCAGCTCGACGGACAGCCGACCGATCTCCGCGCGGAGCTGGGTGAAGGCGGCCTGGCGATCCGCCTCGATCTGGGCTTGCGCCGCCTCGATGATGCGGCGAGCCTCGGCCTGGGCCTCCTCGCGGAGCTCGGCCTTGATCTGCGCGCCCTCCGCCTTCGCCTCCTCGCGGATCCGGGCCGCCTCCTGCCGGGCCTCGGCGAGCTTGGCGCGGTACTCCTCGAGCGCCCGCTGCGCCTCGGCCTGAGCCTCCTCGGCCCGCTTGATGCCGCCCTCGATCGCCTCGGTGCGCTCCTCCAGCGTCTTCTGGATACGCGGGACGAGCATCTTGCCGACGACGAGGAAGACGACGAGGAAGGAGAAGACGCCGACGACGAGCTCGTAGGTGTGCGGCAGGATCGGGTTGTTCTCCGCCGCGAGGATCGTGGCTGTCAATGGCATAGGTCCAGCCTTCCGTCAGTCGTGGTGGGGCGCTCTTAGATGCCCGCGAAGATGAACGGCGCGACCAGACCGATCAGCGCGAGGGCCTCGACGAGAACGAAGCCCAGGAGCATGTTCTGGCGGATCAGGTTGTAGGCCTCGGGCTGCCGGGCGATGGCCTGCACGCCCTGACCGAAGATCATGCCCACACCGATACCGGGACCGAGGGTGGCGACGCCGTAGGCGATGGCGGTGATGTTGCCGGCGACCTCAGCGAGAGCTTGCATGGGTTGGTTTCCTTTACTGATCAGGCCGGTGGGTCGTCCACCGGTCCGCACTTACTTACCGGAATGCTTCGACTACGGTGGTCTTGGGTAGATCAGTGCTCGGCATGCAGCGAGCCACCGATGTACATGGCGGCCAGCATGGCGAACAGGTACGCCTGCAGGAACTGGATGAACATCTCCAGAGCGGTCATGGCGATGGTCACCAGCGTCCCGAGGACGCCCACGGGGAAGCCGAGCACGCTGAAGTTCTGGAAGATGAAGTAGAAGCCGACCATGCTGAAGAAGGCCAGCAGCATGTGGCCGGCGAACATGTTCGCGAAAAGCCGCAGCGCGTGCGTGGCCGGCGCCAGCACGAGGTTCGACAGGAACTCGATGGGGGCCAGCAGGATGTAGACCGGCTTGGGCACGCCCGGCGGGAACATCATGTTCTTGAAGTAGCCGATCGGTCCCTGGTGCTTGATGCCCAGGTAGATGCGGAGCAGGTAGACCGCCGCGGCCAGCACGATCGGGAACGCGATGTGGGACGCCACCGGGAACTGGATCACCGGGAAGACGCCCATGAGGTTCCATACCAGGACCAGGAAGAAGATGGAGACCAGCAGCGGCATGAACCGATCGGTGTCCTTGCCGAGGAACGGCCGGCCGATCTGTTCCCGCACGAACATGTAGCCGATCTCACCGAGGTTCTGCAGGCCCCTCGGGACGAGCTTGGGGTTGGCGAAGGCGCCCCAGAACAACGCGATCAGGATCACCGCGCTGAGCGCCGCCAGCAGCGTCGGCTTCGTCAGCCAGGTGGGGGCACCCTCCCACAGCGGGGGGAGGTCGAAGATCTCCGGGCCGGGAGCGTGGAACCCCTCCGGGTCTTCGGCTTGCGTGGGGAGGGCGGCGAGGAGGAGCGTCGGCGTGTTCACGCGGCGTTCCCTTCAACAGTGTTGATCAACGAAAGGTCGTGTGCGCCGACCTGCGCGGTCAGCGACCGTGCTTCAGGTACACGAGGTACACGGCGAGCCCCACCCCGAGGATGACCCCTATGGGGATAAACGCGGACACGCCAGTCCAACGGCTCAGCAACCAGCCGAAGCCACCCCAAACCAGGATTCCCGAGAGCAGATACGCGGGAACCGACCAAGCGGCGTCGGCGAAGTCGCGGCCGTCGTATTCGGGCGTGCGCTTCTGCTCGCTCATCGCGGCCCCGACGATAGCAGGTGGGAAGGGGACTAGTCATATCAGGCCCTTTTCGGTGGACCGGCCCTTGGTTCATGGCTCCGCCCGACCCGGTGCCTTGGTGACGGAGTCGTCCACGTACAGCATCTTCAGCCGGGTGAACCCCCACACCTCGCCCCCGATCCAGGCGATCGTGCCGGCCACCACGGTCCAGGCGAAGGTGGGGAAGTGCCACGCGCCGATGCCTTCGAAGACCTGCAGCAGGATGCCGATCACGATCACCTTCAGCAGGTAGCTCACCATGGCGGCGGCGAACATCGCCGTCGGCGAGATGCGGCCGGCCCAGCTCACCGCGACGAGGCCGATGGTGAAGAACACCGCCACCAGCAGAACCCCGACGGCCGCGCCGAGCGCCCCGCTGCCCCCGACGGCGAACAGCGAGACGATCGCGGCCACCACGCCGACGACGGCCGTGGGCAGCGCCGCGCTCTTGAGTACGCGGACGTCGTTGACCTGCATCGATGCTCCAGGCGGGTGGTCAATCAAGCGAGCGATTGCTACCGCAGAGGACGCATAGTGCTCGTCCTTGCTAGTGAAAGGTATCACAAGCTCGGACAGGCACACCTTTACCTGCCCTTTCGAAGGTTGATCGCGTCGGCCGGGAGCGCGCCCCCGCCCGGTCATCCGGGCGGGCGAGCGGTCAGGACCGCGGGAACGCCGTCCCGTCCGGCCCGCTCCGCCCGACGCTGGCCGACCCGTTTCCGGCGGAACGCCGCAGGTCGGCGGGGTCGCCGGCACCCGGCCGCGCCTCCGCGACGCCGCCGCGCGGCCGCTCCGCCCGGGCCGCGCCGTACGGGTGCTCGCCGCGGACCCGCGGGCCGCCGGCCGGCTTTATCGGGGTGAGCTCCTGGGTGTCGGCCTGCTCCACGGCGAAACGTTCCGCCGCCGCGGGGCGGCGCACGCCCGCGAACGGGTCCGCGGGGGCGGCCGCTCCCCCGTCGCCGGGCGCGGCCCCGGAGGCCACCGGCCTGCCGGGCGTCCCGGCGCTGCCGCCGGGGGCCTCACCGGACGCACCGCCGGGCCGTTCGCCGGGCGCGCCCGGCGGGGGCGTCGCCCGGGTGCCCGCCGCGGGCGGGGCCGCCGTCGGCCGGTCCGCGGCCGCGGCGGACGTGCCGCCGGCTCCCGGCGCGGCCGCGGGGGCCGGGGCGCCCGCGGCGGCCGGGGCCGCGGACGGGGCGTCCGGCCGTGGCCGCTCCTCGGCCGCCGCGCCGCCGCCCTTGCGCGAGCGCCACTTCGGCAGCCACATGAGCATGAGCACGGCGATCGCGAAGACGACGGTGAACGGGAAGACGATGAGCGCGACGCCGAAGATCGACAGGCCGACGACGGTGAACGCGAACAGGAACGTCCAGGCGTAGAGGATCAGCACCGCGCTGCGCTGGGAGTGCCCGGTGTCGAGCAGCCGGTGGTGAAGGTGCCCCCGGTCCGGCGCGAACGGCGACTTGCCGTACGACATGCGGCGGATCACCGCCATGAGGAAGTCGGCGAGCGGCGGCACCAGCACCGCGACCGGCACCAGCATCGGCAGGATCACCGGGAACCGGTTGAGGTCGGGCAGGATGCTCGGGTCGATCGGCGTCACCTTCACCATCGACGCGGCGAGCACGAGCCCGAGCAGCATCGCCCCGGTGTCGCCCATGAAGATCTTGGCCGGGTGGAAGTTGTGCGGCAGGAACCCGGCGCACATGCCGATGAGCAGCGCGGTGATCACCGCGGTGCTGTTGATCCGGGTGTCCTGGATGTCCCACGACAGCGCGATCGAGTACGCGAACGTGGCCATCCCGGCGATCGCCACGATGCCCGCGGCGAGCCCGTCGAGCCCGTCGACGAAGTTCACCGCGTTGATGCTGATCACCACGATGAGGATGGTGACGACCGCCTGGAGCGTGCTGTCGAGGTTGTAGCCCGCGCCGCCCGGCACCGGGATCGAGGTGAGGCTCATGCCGAAGTAGACCATGAGGCCCGCCGCCCCGATCTGCCCGGCGAGCTTGACGAAGGGGTCCATGCCCCACCAGTCGTCGAGGAAGCCGGTGATCACGATGAGGCCGCTCGCCGCGAGCAGCGGCAGCATGATCTGTTCCTGGGCGATCACCTGGCCGACGTACGGCAGCTGGGAGGCGACCAGCAGCCCGACCACGAACCCCGCGTACATGGCGAGGCCGCCCAGCCGCGGCGTGGGCGTGGTGTGCACGTCTCTCTCACGGATCTCGGGTGCCGCGCCGATGCGGAGGGCGAACCTCCGGACCGGCGGAACCAGCAGGTACGTGACGGCCGCCGTGACCAGCGCCGTGAGAAGGTATTCGCGCACGGACCTAGTTTCCCGAATTGCCCGGCCGCAGGGGCCGGAAATCGTCACACAACCAACCGTTCATCCTTCGTTGCGATACGCGGGGTGAGCGTCGGTCAGGGCCCGCACTCTCGCGAGGAGTGACGTTACCGCATTCGGGTTTCCGACGGCTTGCAGGACGATCGACGCGATCTCCTTCATCGCGTCCGGGCCCATGCCCTGGCTGGTCACGTACGGCGTGCCGAGCCGGATGCCGGAGGCCACCGAGGGCGGCTCCGGGTCGAACGGGATCGGGCAGCGGTCGAGGGTGATCCCGGCCGCGGCGCAGCGCCGCTCCGCGGTGGCCCCGTCGACGCCGACCGGGCGCAGGTCGGCGAGCACGAGGTGGGTGTCGGTGCCGCCGGTGACCGGGCGCAGGCCCTCGGCCTCCAGCGCGGCGACGAGCGTGCGCGCGTTCGCCACCGTGCCCCGGGCGTACGCGGCGAACTCCGGCCGCGCCGCCTCCCCGAACGCGACCGCCTTCGCCGCGATGACGTGCATCATCGGCCCGCCCTGCACGAACGGGAACACCGCCCGGTCGATCCGCCGCGCCAGCTCGGCGGTGCACAGGATCGCCCCGCCGCGCGGCCCGCGCAGCGTCTTGTGCGTGGTGAGGGTGACCACGTCGGCGTACGGCACGGGCGAGGGCGCGGCGCCGCCCGCGACGAGGCCGACGGTGTGCGCGGCGTCGGCGAGCAGCCAGGCCCCCACCTCGTCGGCGATGCCGCGGAACACCGCGTAGTCGATGTGCCGCGGGTAGGCGGCCGCGCCGCAGACGATCAGCCGGGGCTCGTGGCGGAGGGCGAGGTCGCGCACCTCGTCGTAGTCGATCCGCTCGGTGTCGCGGCGCACGCCGTAGGTCACGACGTCGAACCAGCGGCCGGAGAAGTTCACCGGGGAGCCGTGGCTGAAGTGGCCGCCGTGCCGCGGCGCCATGGCGAGCACGGTGTCGCCCGGCCGCAGCAGCGCCGCGTACGCGGCGAGGTTCGCCGTCGTGCCCGAGTACGGCTGCACGTTGGCGTGCTCGGCGCCGAACAGCCGTTTCGCCCGGTCGATCGCGATCTGCTCGGCCCGGTCCACCACCTCGCAGCCGCCGTGGTAGCGCCGCCCCGGGTAGCCCTCGGCGTACTTGTTGGTGAGCGGCGAGCCGAGGGCGGCGAGCACGGCGGGCGAGGCGAGGTTCTCGCTGGCGATGAGCTGGAGGCCGTGGCGCTGCCGCGCCAGCTCGTCACAGAGCACCTCGGCGATCTCGGGGTCGTGCCGCGCGAGCGACGAGAAGTCGGGTCCGCTGTAGCGCTCCATCTCGCCCACCCCCGTGCCGGCCGCCCTGCCGGGCGGCCCTCGCGTGCCTTCCGCTCGCGTCCGGCCGGGCCGTACGTCCGCGGCCCGGCGGCCGGCCCGCGCCGCGGCCACCGGCCCGGGCGGCGTCCCGCCGGTGCGCCGACCGAAATCCTGCGCTACCCCCGTTTCGCCGCTTTCGACCTTCCGGCCGCGAATGAACTCGTGGTTGGGGCGATCCGCACCGCGAGATGACCGGCGGGTGAACCCGGTTTTCGGACACGCGGGTGGCGGCCTGGGGCGGGTCCGCGGGGTCGCGGCCCGCACGCGGCCCGAAGGGGCGGGCCCGGGGTCAGAAGAGGAAGGCGCGGGGCGCGTCCGCGCCGCTCGGGATCCACCGCGGGGTGTCCGCGGCCTCGTCGCTGATCGCGGTGAGCACGCCCTGGCGGTAGAGGCCGATGCGCTTGCGCCACTCGGCGATGTCCTTCAGGTACCGCTCCGCCACCGGCGCGTCCCAGACCTCCCGGCTCTGGGCCTTCTTCTGCACGTCGGCCAGCGTCGCGTCGAGCCGGTCGAGCAGCGGTACGACCTGGTCCCACAGCTCGACGAGCCGCTGGTACTCGGGGTTGAACACCCAGGTCGTCGCCTGGCCTCCGGGCACGAGCTGCTCGGCGGGCGACTGCCGGGGCGGCGCCTCGCCGGGTGCCATCGGCTTCGGCCGGGGCGGGTCCACGTACATCCGCGATCCTTTCTACGCTCCCATCGACCGGCCCGGGCGCTCGCCGCCGTCGCACCGGCCGCCGTCGCCGTCCGCCCGCCCGTCGGCGCCCTCGATGCCCGTGCCGTCCGTGCGCGCCCCCGCGGCGGCGCCGGTTGCGGCGTCACCCTGCCCCTGGGACGCGGCCGCTCCCGTCCCGGCCGCGCCGTCTGCCGGCCCGTCGAGGTACGGCATGAGCGTGATGTCGTCCCTGGTGAACGGGCCGCCCTCCTGCCCCAGGGCCGCGCCCCGGGCGGACGGGTACGGCTCGCCGTACCTCGCGTCCGGCCGGGCGCCGCCGGTGGGCTCCGCACGCTCCTGGCGGCCGTTCGCGTCGGCCCCGGCCGCGCCGTCCCCGGTGGCCGCGTTGTCGAGGTACGGCAGGAGGGTGACGCCGTCCCGGTTGACGATCGCGATGTCGTCGCGGGCGAACGCGTCCTCGGCGTTCGCCGCGCCGCCGTTCCCGGCGTGCTGCGCCCCGGGTTCGACCCCGGCGACCTCCCGGTCGGTGATCGGCCACCGTGAGGCGTCCGACGGGCCCGCTCCGTCGCCGGCCGAGCCGCCGGCGTCGGGGGCGGCGGGCTCCATGCGTCCGGCGGGTCCGTCCGGTCGCGGCCCGGCGCCGTCCGGGGTGCCGAGGCGCCCGTCCTCCGCGGCGGGCATGCCGATCGGCTGGATCTTGTCCATGTTCTGCTCCAGCCACCGCAGGTAGGCCTCGCTCGGCGGCTGCAGGGAGCCGGTCACCACCTTGACCCCGTCGACCTCGATCACGCGCAGCCCGCCGCCGGCGGGGATGTCGTCCGGGTGGTCCTTGCCGCCGGTGTCCGGGATCGCACCGCCGTTACCCGCGTCGGCCCGATCGCCCTTGTCCGTCCGGCCGTCCCCCGAGGCATCGGGTTGCGTGCCGTCCGGCGCACACCCGCCCTTGCCACCGGCGTTCTCCCCGGAGCCCCGGCGTTCGCTCTCCCCCTTGCCGCCGGCATCGTCGGGTTCACCTTTACCACCGGCGCCCTCACCGGAACCCCGGCGCTCGGCCTCACCCTTGCCACCGGAATCACCAGGCTCGCCCTTACCACCGGCACCCTCACCGGAACCCCGGCGCTCGGCCTCACCCTTGCCACCGGAATCACCAGGCTCGCCCTTACCACCGGCACCCTCACCGGAACCCCGGCGCTCGGCCTCACCCTCACCGCCGGAATCACCAGGCTCGCCCTTACCACCCGCGCCCTCACCGGAACCGCGCCGGTCGCTCTCATCCTTACCGCCGGACTCACCAGGCTCGCCCTTACCACCGGCACCCTCACCGGAACCCCGGCGCTCGGCCTCACCTTTGCTCTTGGACCCGGCGTCGTCCGGCTTGGCGGCGGGGTCGTCGGCGGGCTTCCTCTCGCCCATCGCGTCCGGCGGGTTGACGGATGGCTTCTTCTGCTTCTCCTCCTTCTCGAGGAGGGCGAGCCGGGCCTCGACGTCGCGGATCATCTTGTCGACGTCGTCGGCCATCTGGACGGGACGGTACGTGGTGGGCGCGGACAGGCTCGCGTTGCTCAGCAGCTGGGTGACCCGGGCGTCGACCGAGCGCATCTCCTTGGCGGCCTGCCGAAGCTCGGCCAGGAGCTTGCGGACCGGCCCCGGGTTCATGCCGTCCAGCTTGGGCATACCGTCTCCCAGGTAGGTGACCAGCGCTTTCACGCTAGCCGGGAGACGGCCCGCTCACATGCCGGGATATCCAGACGGCATGGCTGCGGAGGCCCGTCGGCGCCGGCGCCCTGCCGTACCTCCGCTCAGTCGTCCGTGGCGACGTACCCGACGACGGACTTGAGCTTCTCCACCGGGATGGCGCCCTTGCGCAGCACCCGCGGCACGGGCGTGGTGAGGTCGACGATGGTGGAGGGAACCGGCTGGGGGCACCGGCCGCCGTCGAGGTAGACCGCGACCGAGTCGCCGAGCTGCTCCTCGGCCTCGGCGACGGTCGTCGCGGGCGGCGCGCCCGACCGGTTGGCGCTGCTCACCGCCATCGGGCCGGTCTCCTTGAGCAGGTCGAGGGCGACCGCGTGCAGCGGCATGCGCACCGCGACCGTGCCCTTGGTCTCCCCCAGGTCCCACTGCAGCGAGCGCACCGCGTGGCCGATGATGGTGAGCGGGCCGGGCCAGAACGCGTCGATCAGGTCCTGGCCGTAGGGGCCGAGGTCGTCCAGCAGCGCGTTGGCGGCCCTGACGCTGCCCACGAGCACCGGGACCGGCATGTCCCGGCCCCGCCCCTTGGCGGCGAGCAGCGCGTTGACCGCGGACGGGGTGAACGCGTCCGCGCCGATGCCGTACACGGTGTCGGTGGGGATGACGACGAGCTTGCCCTGCCGGACCGCGTCCACGGCCGCCTCGATGCCGGCCGCGCGCTGCTCCGGGATCGAGCAGTCGAACCGCAGCACCCGATCCTTGGCCGCCGTGGCGGCGGGCGCGGCCTCCTCCGGCTTCTCCTCGGCGGTGTCCCCCGCGGCGGCGTCCTTCCCGCCGGAGGACGCGCCCTCGGGCGAGGTGTCCCCGGCGGCCTCACCCGCGCCCGCGGCGTCCGGCTCCGGCCGCTCCCCGGCCGGCTCGCGCAGCGGGTCGCCGTGCGGCGGGGCGGCGGACGGCGCGGCGGACGGCGCGGCCGAATCCTCGCCCGGTACGGCGGGCCCGGACGACGCGCGGGAATCCTCCGATGCCGCGGTGCTCTCCGCCTGTGGGCCGGGCCGCCGGTCCTGTGCCGCCTCGGCGCGCTCCGCGGCGGGCTTACCGGCGTCCGGGGCCGGATCCTTTCGCTCGCTCACGCAGCCGATCCTAGTCAGTCCCGGACGGTGAGCGATCCCGGATGCCCGCCCGGCGGCGGCCGCCGCCGGGCGGGCATCCGGGCGGCGCGGACGCTCACTCCCGGCCGAGCCGGGCCGTCACGAACCGGTCCCGCCCGGTGAGGTCCTGGTGGTTGCGCACGTCGCGCCAGCCGTGCTCCTCGGCGAAGATCCAGTACACCGCCGGGCCCTGCTCGTCGGCGTGCTCGACCACGACGTACCCGCCGGGCCGGAGCAGCCGCCGGGCGGTGCGCTCGACCGCGCGGATCTCGCCGAGCCCGTCCTCGTCGGAGCCGTAGAGGGCGCGCGCGGGGTCGTACTCGCGCACCTCGGGGTCGCGCGGCACCATGCCCGGCGGGATGTACGGCGGGTTGGAGATCACCAGGTCGACCCGGCCGTTGAGCTCGGGCAGGCAGTCGCGCATGTCCTCCGGGTGGAGGTGCACCCGGCCCTGGCCGAGCTCGACGATGTTGCGCTTCGCCCAGGCGTACGCGTCGGGGTCCACCTCGACGGCGTGCACCTCGGACAGCGCGACCTCCTGGGCGATGGAGAGCGCGATCGCGCCGGAGCCGGTGCCGAGGTCGACGACGAGCGGGTTGGCGACGTCCATCTCGCGCAGCCGGTCGATCGCCCAACCGGCCACGACCTCGGTCTCGGGGCGGGGGATGAAGACGCCGGGTCCCACCTCCAGCGACAGGTAGCGGAAGTAGGCCCGGCCGGTGATGTGCTGGAGGGGTTCGCGGGCCGCGCGGCGCGCGATGCCCTCCCAGAACCGCGCGTCGAAGTCGCAGTCGCGGACGGTGTGCAGCTCGCTACGCCGTACGCCGTGGACGAACGCGGCGATCTCCTCGGCGTCGGTGCGCGGCGAGGGCACACCCGCCTCCGCGAGCCTGGCGGTGGCGAGCGCGATCTCGTCCAGCAGCAGCGTCATGTGGCGTGTCTCACGAGTGGGCGGCGAGTTTCTCCGCCATTTCTGCGTCGAGCAATGCCTGTATCACCGCGCTGAGGTCGCCGTCCAGCACTTGGTCGAGGTTGTAGGCCTTGAACCCCACGCGGTGGTCGGAGATGCGGTTCTCCGGGAAGTTGTAGGTGCGGATGCGCTCGGACCGGTCGACCGTGCGGACCTGCGACTTGCGCTCGGCCGCCGCGGCCGCCTCGGCCTCCTGCTGTGCCATCGCGAGCAGGCGGGCGCGCAGGATGCGCATCGCCGCCTCCTTGTTCTGCAACTGGCTCTTCTCGTTCTGGCACGTCACCACCACGCCGGTGGGGATGTGGGTGATGCGCACCGCCGAGTCGGTGGTGTTGACGCTCTGGCCGCCCGGGCCGCTCGACCGGAAGACGTCGATGCGCAGGTCGTTCGGGTCGATCTGCACGTCGATCTCCTCGGCCTCGGGGTAGACGAGCACGCCGGCCGCGCTCGTGTGGATCCGGCCCTGCGACTCGGTCACCGGGACGCGCTGCACCCGGTGCACGCCGCCCTCGAACTTGAGCCGGGACCACACGCCGCCCTGGCCGTTCCGGCTCTTGATCGCGATCGTGACGTCCTTGTAGCCGCCGAGCTCGGAGGGCTGGGCGCTGATGATCTCGGTCTTCCAGCCCTCGCGCTCCGCGTAGCGCAGGTACATCCGCAGCAGATCCGCGGCGAACAGGGCCGACTCCTCGCCGCCCTCGCCCGCCTTGATCTCCATGAGGATGTCCTTGTCGTCGTTCGGGTCGCGGGGGATGAGCAGCTTCTTCAGCCGCTCCTCCAGCGGCCCGATGCGCCCCTCGAGCTCGGCCGCCTCCTCGGCGAACGCCGGGTCCTCGGCGGCGAGCTCCTTGGCGGTGGCGAGGTCCTCGCGGACGCGCTGCAGCTCCCGGTAGGTGTTGACGATCGGCGTGAGCTCCGCGTACCGCTTGCCGAGCGTACGCGCCTGGTTCTGGTCGGCGTGCACCGAGGGGTCGGCGAGCTTGGTCTCAAGCTCCGCGTACTCCTTGAGTAGCTCGTCGAGATTCACCGTGCCTCCTCTTCACACCTCGCACCACGCCGTCCGGCCGCGGCGGCATCGCCGTCCGGTCGTCGCCGGACCGCGTTCCCGCCGGGCCTCCGGTGACACCGCGCGTCCGTTCCCGCCCGATCACGACGAACGCCGACCCGGGCACGCCCCTGCCACGGCAGGGACGATGCCGAGCCGGCGTCGCGACAGCGGCTACTTGGACTTCTTGCCGAACCGCTTCTCGAAGCGGGCGACCCGCCCACCGGTGTCCAGGATCTTCTGCTTGCCCGTGTAGAACGGGTGGCAGGCCGAGCACACGTCAGCGTGGATGACGCCGTTCTTCGCGGTGCTACGCGTGACGAAGCTGTTACCGCACGTGCAGGTGACCTGCGTAACGACGTATTCCGGGTGAATACCGGCCTTCATGATCTTCCTCTCGCATTCGGGCGGTCGCCGGGTCGTCCGGTCCGGGACGTGAACCGGTACCGCTGCGGTTCGGCTACCAGTGTGCCAGACGTTGCAACCCGCGCAGGCCGGTCCCTATTCCGGCCCCGGATCGCGGATGCGCATGGTGTCCCGGTACGGCGGCGCCGTACCGGCCGTGCCGCGCGGCCGCCGCGCGTCCGCGCGCGACGCCGCGCCGTTGACACGCCGACGCGCCGCGGCCCCGGCACGAGGGCTCGCGGCGCGGGCCGGCCCGCCCCGGGGCGCCGCGGCGGCGTCCCGGGGCGGCGGCGACGGCCCGGCGTGGCCGAGACCACGCCGGGCCGGACGTCCTAGTCGCGGTCGGAGACCGTCGTCTTCTGCACCTGGAGCAGGAACTCCGCGTTCGACTTGGTCTCCTTCATCTTCTCCAGCAGCAGCTCCAGCGCCTGCTGCTGGTCGAGCGCCTGCAGCACCCGGCGCAGCTTCCAGACGATGTTGAGCTCCTCCGGCGACATGAGGATCTCCTCCTTGCGGGTGCCGGAGGCCACCACATCGACGGCCGGGAAGATGCGCTTGTCGGCGAGGGCCCGGCTGAGCTTCAGCTCGGCGTTACCGGTGCCCTTGAACTCCTCGAAGATGACCTCGTCCATCTTCGAGCCGGTCTCGACCAGCGCGGTGGCGAGGATCGTCAAGGAGCCGCCGTTCTCGATGTTGCGCGCGGCGCCGAAGAACCGCTTCGGCGGGTAGAGCGCGGTGGAGTCGACGCCACCCGACAGGATGCGCCCGGACGCCGGGGCGGCGAGGTTGTACGCGCGGCCCAGGCGGGTGATCGAGTCGAGCAGCACGACCACGTCGTGGCCGAGCTCCACCAGCCGCTTGGCCCGCTCGATGGCGAGCTCGGCGACCGTGGTGTGGTCCTCGGCCGGCCGGTCGAAGGTCGAGTGGATGACCTCGCCCTTCACCGACCGCTGCATGTCGGTGACCTCTTCCGGACGCTCGTCCACGAGGACCACCATCAGGTGGCACTCGGGGTTGTTGCGGGTGATCGCGTTCGCGATCGCCTGCAGCACCATCGTCTTACCGGCCTTGGGCGGCGAGACGATGAGCCCGCGCTGACCCTTGCCGATCGGGCAGACCAGGTCGATGATCCGCGTGGTCAGGATGTTGGGCTCGGTCTCGAGGCGCAGCCGCTCCTGCGGGTACAGCGGCGTCAGCTTGCTGAACTCCGGGCGGTTCTTTGCCTGCTCGGGGTCCATGCCGTTGACCGTGTCGAGGCGGACCAGCGCGTTGAACTTCTCGCGCTTCTCCCCCTCGCGCGGCTGGCGCACCGCGCCCGTGATCACGTCACCCTTGCGCAGACCGTAGCGGCGGATCTGGGCGAGGGAGACGTACACGTCGTTCGGGCCGGGCAGGTAGCCGCTGGTGCGCACGAACGCGTAGTTGTCGAGGATGTCGAGGATGCCGGCGATCGGGATGAGGACGTCGTCCTCGGCGATCGTCGGCTCGCTGTCGCCGTACCGGTCGCGTCCGCGGCGGTTGCGCTCGCGGAACCGGCCGCGGCGGCTGCGGCGCTCCTCGTCCCCACCCTGCTGGCGGCCACCGTTGCCCTGGCCCTCGCCGGACTCGGCGGCCGGCCGCTGCTGCTGCGGCTGCTGCTGATCGGTCCGGGCCTCGCCGCCGTTGCGCTCCCCGCCGTTGCGCTCCCCGCCGTTGCGGTCGCCGCCGTTCCGCTCCCGGCGGTCCCGGCGGCGCTCGCGGCGGGACTCGCCGCGCTCGGCCTTCGCCTCGCCCTGACCGGCCTCGCCCTGGCCGACCTCACCCTGGTCGGCGACCGCGGGCGCCGGCTCGGCGGGGCCGTCCGCGGCGGCCGCGGGGGCGGACTCCGCCGCGGGCTGCTCCTGAGCCTCGGGAGCGGTCTCGGCGGCGGTGGCGGCGGCGCGGGAGCGCTCGCGGCGGCGCGAGGACCGCTCGCGCGTCTCCGTCTTCGCCGCGCCCTCGGCGGCCGCCTCGCTCTTCACCTCGGGCGTCGCCCCGGACGCGGCGGTCTCGGACGCCGCCGCGGCGGGCGCGGACGTGCCGGCGGCCTCCGGCGTGGCGGCGGAGCCGTCGGCCGAGACGCCCTGCTTCTCCTGGATGGCCGCGATCAGCTGGCTCTTGCGCATCCGCCCGACACCGCTGATGCCCAGGCTCGAGGCGAGCCTCTGCAGTTCGGGGAGCAGCATGGCGGACAGGCCGGTGCCGGAGCGACGGCGCCGGCTGGTGGCGCGAGTGGGGGTGTCGCCGGCGGCCTGCTGCGGCGCTGAGCCGGAGGCGTCGGTGAGGAGTTCAGTGGTGTCGCTCACTAAGGGTCCTTCCCAGGGGTCGGGCGCCGGCGTGCTCAGCCTGGCGTCCCGGTGATGCGACCCGGCGAGACAGACCGGGTCGGGATTCGCGAATTACTGGAATGGTTGGAGGCGTCGGAGACCGGTGCGTTGGAGTCGTACCGGCTCGTGGCCGTCACCGTCCTGATCCGCGAGCTTCTGATGCTCGGGGGTGACCCCCCGGCTGATTGCCGCCGACCAGATGTCAAGGTGATCCGAACGCGCACGTCTCTGAGATCGCCGCCTCGCGGGGTGCCGACCGGATGTGGCCCAACCGGAGGCAACGGATTCAGGGAGGTCGCCGTGCCACCCAGACCTGCGGGCAGAGGCATCGCAAGTATGGAATGGCAATGTGGGGCTGACAAGCACGCGCCCGGCACGGGGGCATCTGGTGCGGCTATCAGCCTAACATCACCAGCGCGCACGGCTATTCCCTGAAGGTCGAAGAGATTTCAGCGTGTCTCGGGAAACTGAACGAACGAGCCGACCGGATCGACGCTCAGCGGCTGGATAAGCCAGTCATTACCCACTTCTGGTGCGATCAAATCCTGCGTGTCCGGCGTTGTGAAGGCGAGAACCGTCGGACCCGCGCCCGAGACCACCGCGGGCACGCCCTTCGCGCGCAGAGTTTTGACCAGTTGTGCGGTCTGCGGCATCGCAGGCGCACGGTAATCCTGATGCAGCCGGTCTTCGGTGGCGGCGAGCAGCAACCGGGAATCCGGCCGCCCGGTCAGCGCGGCGACGAGAAGAGCGGCCCGCGCCGCGTTCGCAGCGGCGTCCGCGTGGGGTACGACCTTGGGAAGCAGTCCACGCGCCCGTTCGGTGGACAGCCGCTGCCTCGGCACGCACACCACCGGACGGATGTCCTCGTGCGGGTTCAGTTTCACCATACTCGGCCGACCGCACTGGTCGAGCCACGCGATGGTAAGGCCTCCCGCAAGACACGGGGCCACGTTGTCCGGATGGCCCTCGAGCTCGGTGGCGAGGGCGAACACCTCGTCGTCGGAGAGGAGTTCCGCACCCGCCGCGCGGGGGTCCCCGCCGGTCGCGCCGTCGCCCGTCGCCGCTCCCCCGTGGCCGTCCCACGGGCCCGCGCGCGCCGCGTACGGCGCGGCGAGCGCCCGGGCGGCGAGGATCCCGGCGCAGATCGCGGCCGACGAGGAGCCGAGGCCGCGGGCGTGCGGGATCCGGTTGACGCAGCGGAGCCGGATGTTGCGGGGCTGGTCGACCCCCATGCGGTCGAAGGTCTTCCGCATCGCCTTGATGATGAGGTGGTCCTCGCCCTCGTCGAGCTCCCCCGCACCCTCTCCTTCGACGCTGATGCGGACGCCGGCGTGCGGCCCGGTGCCCGCCCCTCCCTCGGGCTCGTCGAGGGTGACCTCGATCTCGTCGTGGAGGCCGAGCGCGAGGCCGAGCGCGTCGAACCCCGGCCCCAGGTTGGCGCTCGTCGCAGGCACGCGAACGCGGACAGTGCTAGTGGTCATGCATCACCGGACTCTCTCTGCCGTATTGCGAGGATCATGCGAGTTCGAGGGCGGCCGCGGCCGCCTGGGCGTCGACCGGGATGGTGATCGGGGCGGGCGCGCCCGCGATCGCCCAGTCGGGATCCTTCAGCCCGTTGCCGGTCACCGTGCACACCACGCGCTCGCCCGGCCGTACCAGACCGCGCTCGTGCGCCTGGAGCAGGCCGGCCACGCTGGCGGCCGAGGCGAGCTCCACGAACACCCCCTCCTCCTGGGCGAGCAGCTTGTAGGCGGCGGCGATCTGACGGTCGGTCACCGACTGGATGGCGCCGCCGGACTCGTCCCGGGCGGCCTCGGCGAGCTTCCACGAGGCCGGGTTGCCGATCCGGATCGCGGTGGCGATCGTGTGCGGATGGGGTACCGGGGCACCGGTCACGATCGGGGCCGCCCCGCTGGCCTGGAAGCCGAGCATGCGCGGGGTCTTGGTGGCGACCCCGTCCTCACGATACTCCTTGTAACCCATCCAGTACGCGGAGATGTTCCCGGCGTTTCCGACGGGGAGGCAGTGCACGTCCGGCGCGTCGCCGAGCACGTCGACGATCTCGAAGGCCGCGGTCTTCTGCCCCTGCAGCCGGTCCGGGTTCACCGAGTTGACGAGGGCGATCGGGTACTCCGCCGACAGCTTCCGGGTCATCTCCAGGCAGTCGTCGAAGCTGCCGTTGACCTGCAGCAGCTTGGCGCCGTGCACGAGCGCCTGGGCGAGCTTGCCCATCGCGATCTTGCCACGAGGCACGAGCACCGCGCAGGTGAGGCCCGCGCGCACCGCGTACGCGGCGGCCGAGGCGCTCGTGTTCCCGGTGGACGCGCAGATGACCGCCTTCGCGCCGGCCTCGACGGCCTTGCTGATCGCGACGGTCATGCCGCGGTCCTTGAAGCTGCCGGTGGGGTTGAGACCCTCCACCTTGAGGAACACCTCACAGCCGGTGAGCTGGGACAACCGCGCGGCGGGAAGCAGCGGCGTGCCGCCCTCCAGCAGGGTTACCACGGGCGTCTCGGGGGTCACCGGAAGCCGGTCACGGTACTCCTCGATGACGCCACGCCAGCCCCTGGCCATGTGGGTGCTCCTCCCGTGCGGCGGCACCGACGGCCGCCTGCTGATATATCCGATCCGGTATTCAGTGCGGTGTTCGGCAGGGTTCGGCACGGTGTGCAGTGCGGGTTGCGGCACACCGCCCGTCCGATGCGCGATGATCGATCGTATTCACGGCCACGGCGCCCGGGTCCGGCGGGACCGGCACCCCCGTCGGCACCGTCCGTCCCGTCGCCGGGCACCCGGCCCGTTCCGCCGTTACCTGCGGTGTTGCAAAGAGTCTACGATGAACCGGCGGCGATCGCAGGAGGGGATGCCGGAGAGCTCCTTTCCTCGGCGGAGGCCGTGGAACGTTCACCGGGGAGACCCCGGTTCTGGTGCGCCACGGGCCGTCCGGCGGCGCTGTCCGCGCCCGCCCTCGCCGCCGGCCCGGCGGCGCGATCCCATGGTTTCGCAAACGTCACGGCGGTATCAAGAGGCCGTCCGAAACCCGGCGGAAACCGGCCGCGTCGCAGGTCGCCGGGAGTTTCGGTCACGGCGGGCGCATCGGGTCGCGCGCGCCCGGCCGTACCCCCTCGCTGATGCACTACAGTCGTGATCGCGACCGCAGTGGACGAGGAGCGGATGGATGACGGGTGATCGGGAGCCGGCGCGACCGAGGATCCGGCACAACGACTACTCCCCGCTGACCCCGCCGGACCTGGGCGCGTGGACGCCGACGCTCACGGTGAGCGTCGTCATCCCGGCGCGGTCGCAGCGCCTGCTCGACCTCACCCTCGCCGCGCTCTCCGCGCAGACCTACCCGGCGCACCTCACCGAGGTCATCGTCGTCGACGACGGCGCCGAGCCGCCGCTGCGGCTGCCGGAGATCGCCCCGGAGAACACCCGGATCGTGCGTTCCGGGCCGGACGGCTGGGGCATCGCGCACGCCATCAACACCGGCGCGGCCCAGGCCGAGGGCGAGATCCTGCAGCGGCTCGACTCGGACATGGTGATCTGCGCCGAGCACCTGGAGGCGCTGCTGCGCTGGCACCACCTCACCGACTACGTGGTGACGATCGGCGGCAAGCACTTCATCGAGGACGTCGGCGAGGTGACGCCGGAGCAGGTGCGCGACGCGGTCGCCCGCGACGCGCTCGGCGAGCTGTTCGACCTGTCGAAGGCGATCCCCAGCTCCACCGAAGAGACGATCCGCAGGCTCGACGGGCTGAAGGCGGCGAAGAACCCGTACCACAACTGCACCGGGCCCACGCTGTCGCTGCGCCGGTCGCTGTTTGCGCGGGTGGGCGGCCTCGACGCGGCCGTGCTGCGCGGCTCGGACACCGAGTTCGCCTACCGGCTCGCGATGGCGGGCGTGGTGTTCGTGCCCGACCTCGCCGCGCGCGCCGTGCACCTCGGGCTGCCCGCGCAGCGGGTCAACCGGGAGCGCACCGTGCGCTCGGCCGAGGCCTACCTCGCGCACCGCATCCCGCTCCGCCGCGACCTGCGCAAGGAGCGCGGCCGCAGCTGGCTCGTGCCGTACGTGGAGGTGGTGTACGAGGTCGGCGAGCACACCGAGCCGCAGGTGCGGGCCGCGGTGAACGCGGCGCTCGACGGGTCGCTGCCCGACGTGACGGTCACCCTCGTCGCGCCGTGGTCGAAGCTGCCCACCGGGCGGCACGCGGTGCTCGACGACCCGGACTTCGAGCTGCGGCTGCTGCGCGCCCACTTCGCCGACGACGCCCGGGTACGGCTCGCCGACGAGCCGGCCGAGACCCCGTGGCCGACGCCGTACCGGTACACCGGGCCGGTGGACGTGCCGCTCGGCCGCGACACCCTGGAGCGCATGATCAAGGTGATGACCGCGGACCGGCCGCTCGGCGTGCTCATCGCCGAGCTGCCCGATGGCCGCACCGCCCGGCTGGAGCGCACTGACGCGGTGAACCGGGCCCGCCTGCTCGCCGCGCCCGGCGAGGACCTCGACGCGGTCATCGACGCCACCCACGGGGTACGGCGCGCCCCGATGGCCGAGTTCTGGCCGCCGAAACCGGCCCCGGCCGCCGCGGCCAAGCCGTCCGCCGCGGCCGCGCAGCCGAAGGCGCCGGCGAAGCCCGCCGCGCCGAAGGCGGCCGACCGGCCCGCGGAGGGCGCCGCCGGGGACGCCGCGCCACGGCGGCGGTCCCTGCTCACCCGGCTGCGCGGCACGCTCCGCGACCGGCTGCCCTGACCCGCCCCCGCCCGGCCGGCCGCTCAGCTCTTCGGCTTGCGGCTCACCGCCCGCTTGGCGTACTGGGCGAGCGGGATGCGCCGGACGGCGGAGCGGAACCCGCCGCGGGCGTTCTCGCGGGCGTTCTTGCGCAGCGCGCCGATCTCCTTGCGCAGGCTGCCGATCTCGCGGCGGAACTCGACCGCGCTCTTGCGCCAGCGGGCGGCCTCCTCCCGCCACTTGGCCACCTGGCCCTTGAGCCGCTCCACCTCCTTGGTGAGCCGCGCGACCTCGGCCTCGGCCTCCTGCAGGGCGCGGTAGGTGCTGCGGCGGCCCCTGATCTTCGGCGCCTCGGCGGCCGGGACGAACCCGTAGCTCTCGCCGTCCACCCAGATCGTGCCGAAGGTCTCCTCGACCACGTCGACGAGGTCCTCGCCCTCCTCGCGGGCGATCTCGGCGCGGGCGAACGCCGCGGTGCGCTCCAGCCGGGCGGCGACGATGCCCGCTCCCCCGCCCGCGCCGGCCGCGTCCGTGCCCGTGGCCGCCGCGTCCGGCGCGCCGTTCCCGGGGGCGGCCGCGCCGGGCTCCGGCCGCTCGGCGAGCAGCACCGAGACGAGCCCGTAGCCGTCCTCGATCGCCAGGTCGACGAGGCGGGCGATGGTGTCCTCGCCCGGCACCCAGCCCGCGGGGATGCGCAGCCGGAACGGCGCCTTGGTGGGCGCGACCTCGCGCGCCAGCCGTACCCGGCCCTCGTGCCGGTAGTGGCCGTGGATGAGGGCGAGGTCGAGGCGCGGGTCCTTGAGCGGGGCGCGGCGCTCCGGGTTGAGCGTGTCCCACGGGCCGGTGAGCACGACCGCGACGTCGGGCACGGTGCCGGCGAGGCAGGCGTCCACGGTGGCGCGGACGTCCTCGTAGCTCGCGCCCGCGGCGTCGACGACCACCTCGACGTACGGCACGAGCCACTGCCGGCCCGGGTGCGAGCGCAGCCACCGGTACTGCGGGATGCGGTCGGCGATGAACGCGTGGCTCACCCGGGTGATCGGCTCCTTGTTCCGCATGCGCATGGTGGGGCCGAGGTGGTAGCCGCGGGCGAGCGGCTCGGGGATGAACGCGGCCCCGGCCTGCGCCAGCCGGTACCCCATCTCGGTGTCCTGGCCGAGGAACAGCTGCTCGTCCATCGGCCCGGCGACCTCGAACAGCCGCGCGTTCACCGAGGTGCAGCCGCCGATGTGCAGGCTGAACGTGCGGTGGGCGTGCTCGCGCAGCCCGCCGGTGCGCTCCACCAGGTCGACGATCCACTCGTGCGGCTCGCTCGGCTCGAACAGCACGCCGAGGTCCTGGGCGGCGGCGACCGCCTGCGGGCTGGGCAGCTCGGCCGAGGTGAACCGCAGGTAGCCGGTGACGACGAGGTACGGGGCGAGGTGGTGCCAGCGCATGTGCGCCTCGACCGCCTCCCGGTCGAGCACCACGTCGGAGTCGAGCCAGTGGATCACGTCGCCGGTGGCGACGGCGAGGCCGGCGTTGCGGGCGCTCGCCCGGCCCGGGGTGTCGCAGCGGATGATGCGGGTGCCGGGCGGGCGCAGCTCGGGCAGGGTGAGCCGGGGCTCGCTGCCGTTGTCGACGACGATGACCTCCATCAGCTCGGCCGGGTAGGTCTGCGTGGCGAGCCCGGCGAGGGTGAGGTCGAGCTTGGCCTGGTTGTTGTAGGCCGGGATGACGACGCTCACCCGCATCGTCGGCGTCCACGCGCCGATCCGCGGCGGGTTGAGGGACGTGTAGTCGTTTCCGCGGATGCGCGGTGTCACGGATGTTCCTCCCCGGTCATCTCGGCCTCTGCTGCGGGCCGCACGGCCCTTCGCCCCGCCGCCTGCCGTACGGCGGGCCCCGTGCGGCGGGCGCGGTTCGCCGTCGTGCCCTCGGTCATTCGGCTTCCATGAGCAGGCTCGGCCGGAACCCCCGCCACTGGTTGGTGGCCACCCGGAGGAAGTGCGCCAGCGGCAGCCGCCAGGTGTGCTCGGCCGCGCTCGACCGGCGCAGCATGTAGCCCAGGCCGTGGGTGCGGTAGATGCGGCCGCCCGCGGCGTGGACGGTCTTGAGCAGGGCGGAGTCCACGCCCTTGGGCAGCGGCTGGAAGCCGCCCGCCGCGGCGAGGGTGTCCCGGCCGATCAGGATCGTGCCGCCCGCCACGTGGTCGGACCACACCTCGCTCTTGTAGTCGGTGCGGCGGATCGTGACGTCGAGCGGCTCGAGGTAGAAGAACTCGGCGGCGGTGCCGACCACGTCCGCACCCGAGTACCGGCGGGCCATGAGCAGGTCCGCGAGGTGCTCGGGGCCGTACCAGTCGTCGTCGTCCCACTTGGCGATGAGGGCGGCGTCGGCGCGCGCGGCCGCCCGGGCGAGCACCTCGCCGAACACCGTGGCGGCGTCGGCCTCGAGCACGGTGATCGGGTGCGGGAAGTCCCGTACGGCGGGCCGTACCAGGTCGGCGGTGAAGCCGTGCAGGGCGAGCACGACCTGCACCTCGACGTGCCGCTGCCGGGCGATCTGCGCGAGCGCCCCCGGCACGTGGTGCGGGCGGCGCGAGGCGAGCACCACGGTCACCGGGGCGTCGGCGGTGTGCGACCGCCAGGCGTGGCGGCGCAGCCGTACGCTGTGCTCCTCGCGCCGCAGGTCGGTCACCGACCGTCTCGCCTCGCCGGCGGTCACCGGCGCCGACGGGTCGGGGGCGGCGTCGGGCCCGCCCTCCGGCCAGGACCGCAGCAGCTCGGCGAGCGCGGGGTCGGCCCGTTCCGCCCACGGCGGCACCGCCTCGGCGGTGAGCGGCACCCCGGCGCCGGCGAGGGCGGTGAGCAGCGCCATCGCCTCCTGCCGCCCCTCGTTGTACGGCCAGCGCACGCGCAGCCCGGTCAGCTCGCGCAGCCAGGCGAGGTCCTCGGGGCTCGGCGGATCCGCGAGCCGCCGCTCGCCCGCACACCAGTGGCCGGCCTCACGCCGCAGCTCCGCGATCGGCCGGGTCGGGGTGCGCCGGTAGCCCTCGGGCGTCAGCGTGCTGGATCCACTGGCGATGACAGTCATTTACTGATCTCAACGGTTCTGCCGGAAACGCGGTCGACGCCGGAAACGGCGGAGACCAGTATCCCCGAGACCGGCCAGCGGATGTGGCAATACGGGCGAGATGGACATCCTTGCCGGGCCGCCGAGGCGGCACGGAGGGCGGGCGCGCCCTCCGCACGGCGCACCGGGTACGGCACGGCCCCCGGCGGCGCGGCCGGGCGCACTCCGGTCCGTCACCGGCCCGAACGGCGTGGCGCGGACCGGGCGCCGGTCAGCGTTCGTCCTCGCCCTCGACCCGCATCACGCTCGCCACCGCGCGGACGATGTCGAGCTCGCGCAGCGACTCGACGGTGGCCGACAGCGCGGCGTCCTTGGCGTGGTGGGTGACGATGACGAGCTGGGCGTCGTCGCCGTGGCCCTCCTGGCGCACCGTCTGGATCGACACGTCGTGCTTGGCGAAGATCTCGGCGACGCGGGCGAGCACGCCGGGCTTGTCGGCGACGTCGAGCGCGACGTGGTAGCGGGTGACGGTCTCGCCGATCGGGTGCACCGGCAGGTCGGCGTAGGTGGACTCGTCCGGGCCGCGGGTGCCGGCGAGGCGGTTGCGGGCGACGGCCACGATGTCGCCGAGCACGGCCGAGGCGGTCTGCGGGCCGCCCGCGCCCGCGCCGTAGAACATGAGCCGGCCGGCGGACTCGGCCTCGACGAACACCGCGTTGTACGCCTCGCGCACCCCGGCGAGCGGATGGGTCCGCGGGATCATCGCCGGGTGCACGCGCACGCCGACCGAGCGGCCGTCCTCGGACCGGGCGCAGATGGCGAGCAGCTTGATCACGTACCCCATCGCCGCGGCGCTCGCCACGTCGGCGGCGGTGATCTCGGTGATGCCCTCGCGGTGCACGTCGGCGGCGGTCACCCGGGTGTGGAAGGCGAGACCGGCGAGGATCGCCGCCTTCGCCGCGGCGTCGAAGCCCTCCACGTCGGCGGTCGGGTCGGCCTCGGCGTACCCGAGCGCCTGGGCCTCCTCCAGGGCGTCGGTGAACGACGCGCCGGTGGAGTCCATCTTGTCGAGGATGTAGTTGGTGGTGCCGTTGACGATGCCGAGCACCCGGTGGACGTGGTCGCCGGCGAGGGACTCGCGCAGCGGGCGCAGCAGCGGGATCGCGCCGCCGACGCTCGCCTCGAAGTACAGGTCCACGCCGTGGCGGCGGGCCGCGCCGTGGACGGTGGCGCCGTCCTCGGCGAGCAGCGCCTTGTTCGCGGTCACGACCGACTTGCCGCGTTCCATCGCGGCGAGGATGAGCGTGCGGGCGGGCTCGATGCCGCCGATCACCTCGACGACGATGTCGACGTCGTCGCGGGTGACCAGGCCCATGGCGTCGGTGGTGAGCAGCGCCGGGTCGATCTCCACGTCGCGGCGGCGGTCGAGGCGCCGCACCGCGACACCGGCGAGCTCCAGCGGCGCGCCCACGCGTGCCTCCAGGTCACGGGCCTGCTCCCGCAGCAGCCGTACCACCTGGGAGCCCACCGTCCCGCAGCCGAGCAGTGCGATCCGCAACGGACGGCGCTCCCCGGCCGGTTTGCCCACTGCGTCACCGGGTTTCACAGCTGCCCCCTCAGCAGGTCTTCTTCGGTCTCCCGTCGGATGATCACCCGTGACCGCCCGTCGCGGACCGCGACGACGGCGGGCTTGGGCAGGTAGTTGTAGTTGCTGGCGAGCGAACGGCAGTACGCGCCGGTGCCCGCCACCGCGAGCAGGTCGCCCGGGACGATGTCCGCGGGCAGCCACAGGTCGCGCACGATCATGTCGCCGCTCTCGCAGTGCTTGCCGACGAGCCGCGACAGCATCGGCCCGGCGTCGCTCACCCGGGAGGCGAGGCGGCAGGTGTACTCGGCGCCGTACAGCGCGGTGCGGATGTTGTCGCTCATGCCGCCGTCGACGCTGATGTAGGTGCGCAGGCCCTCGACGTCCTTGACCGTGCCGACCTCGTACAGCGTGATGCCGGCGAGCCCGGCGATGCCGCGGCCCGGCTCCACGGTGAGCCGCGGGATCGGCAGGTCGGCGCCCTTGCACGCGCGCGCCACGATCTCCCGCAGGCTCTCGGCGAGGATCTTCACATCCAGCGTGTCGTCGCCCTCGACGTACGGGATGCCGTAGCCGCCGCCGAGGTCGAGCTCGGGGAGCACGATGCCGTGCTCGTCGCGGATCTGCACGAGCAGCGACGTCACCCGCTGTGCGGCGACCTCGAAGCCGGCGGTGTCGGTGATCTGCGAGCCGATGTGCGAGTGCAGGCCGACGAGCTCGAGCTGGGGCATGGCGAGCACCCGCCGCACCGCCTCGGCCGCGGCGCCGCTGGACAGCGAGAACCCGAACTTCTGGTCGTCGTGCGCGGTCGCGATGAACTCGTGGGTGTGCGCCTCGACGCCCGTGGTGACGCGGATGAGCACCTTGGGCCGCCGGGCGCCCGTGCCGCCGTCCCGCGCGCCCGGCACGGTGCCGTTGAACTCGTCGACGAGGTAGCCGAGCCGCGCGATCTCCTCGAACGAGTCGATCACGATGCGTCCGACGCCGACCTCGATCGCCTTCCGCAGCTCGGCGACCGACTTGTTGTTGCCGTGCATCGCGATCCGCTCCGGCGGGAACCCGACGCTGAGCGCCACGGCGAGCTCGCCGCCGCTGCACACGTCGAGGCCGAGCCCTTCCTGGTCGATCCAGCGCGCGGTCTCCCGGCACAGGAACGCCTTGCCGGCGTAGTACACGTCGCTGTCGGAGAACGCCGACCGGTAGTCGGCGCACCGCGACCGGAAGTCCTCCTCGTCGATCACGTACAGCGGCGTGCCGTACTCTTTCGCCAGATCCCTCACGTCCACGCCGCCGACGGTGAGCGCACCGTCCACCCGGCAGGCCGTACGCGGCCAGATCTCCGGGTTCAGCGCGTTCAGGTCGTCCGGGAGCAGCGGTGGCCGTTCCTCGGGCAGCAGATCTGCATGCCGGTCACCGGCGGGATGGGCGAATCGACTCACCCGAACGAGGGTATCCGAACCGCGGATCCGCCGTGTCGCGTGACCACCTGGCGAGACACCGGCCCTCATGGCCCGGCCGGCACGCGCCCGCCGCCGTCCCGCCCATCCCGTCACCGGTACGGCCCGGCTCAGCGCTCACGGTACTCACACGGCCGGCGCCGGCCCGAGTGCGCGGCGGCCGACGTCAGCCGCGCCGGACGTTGCGCCGAACGGATCGCCGGGAGGCGTCCGGGGCGCCCCGGACAGGCCATGAGGCCGAGTGACGCGATGCCGTGTCCGCCTGCAGGCCTTCCACCTTCACATGGCAGCTTCACCGGAACAGTCTTCTCCGCACGGTGGGATTCGATTCCAGCGGCCACGGCGCCGATGGCTCGCGGAGGAGGCCGAAATGTTCCGGCATCGTGCCGGCGACTCCGCAGGGCGATCCGGCGACGTGCCGGGCCTCGGGTGTCCGCCGATTCGGTCCGGCGTCGCGATCGGCCGCATCCGCCGACCGCGAAATGGGCCGTCCGGACCCCACCGCCGGCGGCGAGCTCCTCGCACATGACCCGGCGACCTCGGATATGCCGCCGCACCCCGTTCAGCAACGGTCACGTGCAACCCTCTCCCGGAAACGGGACTCGGGCTCCTTCTTCAACTCCTCGTTCAGGACCGTGTCGGTTCCGGCGATCTCCTCCGGCACCTCGCGACGATCCACTCGTGCCCCGGCGAGCCGGTCGGCGGTTTCCAGCTCCACGCCCAGCACGTCCGGTAGCGGAGACTTGAGAGGGGTGTCGGTCCGCCGGAAGTCGCCGGACTCGCCGACGGTTATTCGTCCGCCCTTTCGGATTTTCTCGTCCGGCTCGGACGCGGCCCAGAGCACTTCGCCGGTCTCGTAATCCTGGACTTGGACCGAGAGGACTTCGTCGCCCGGGCACAGTGGCGCAAAGTATTGCAGTCGCCCGTCCTCGGAGAGCCCCACGCCCACCGGATGGCCGCGCGGATCCCCGAGGGGAAGGCAGCCTGCGGCCGCCATGGACATCACCAGCAATATCACGCGACCGAGTGACACCCTGAACGATCGATTCCCTTTTCTATCCCGGTCCGCCCTGCACGGAGGCCGATCAGCAGTCATAGTTACCCGCCTGAGGCCGGCCTGGCGCTCATACGTGGACTTGCATGCAACGCCGCCTCAGCGCCGGTCTTACCAGCGGGCAGCCGGTCCTCCGGCGGCACCGCTCCCTCCGGCACCTCCGGGCTCGCCTTCCATCCGTGTCCGGGCCCCGACGAGACGACGGTTTCAGCCGGTGCCACCGATGCCAGGTGCCGGGCCGACCCCATCAGCTGAACAGGGTGCGCAATCCACTCGTGTCCGCGGGGAGATGCACCACCGCCGCGGGTAAGGTGCTCGCCTGCGCCGACACGGGATGTGATACCAGCACGCCGGGAACCAAGGCCGTCGCCACCGCCCCGACGAGAAACCAAAAAAGGGACGACCTGTTCGAGGGCAGCCGAAGGCGATGTGAGCGCATGGCTACGTCACACTCCAAACCGGAGGGGAGAGCCGACAAACCGCCAAGGAACGCCATCTCTGGCACGACTCAGTCGGCGTCAACCCATGCCATTCGAAACGGTCCAGAGGTGACGATCAACTGAAGCGATCACAATGTATAAAGCGGACGCAAGATCGACAAGAGGAAAGTTGATCGGCCGACCGTCCAGAACTGGACACCCGACGAGCGTTCGAAATTCAGTTATAAGAGATACAACTGTTTAAACATTGGACGTAATATTACCGCAGGCGAATCCGCCCTCACTGCCCTGCGGCCACCCGCCATTCATCAGGCGCAATCGCCCGACCCACGTAACAGCGACGGCCGATACCTTCCATGCGGGCACCACGCCCGGACGAGTCTTCCGTGCATCAAGGCGCCGGATCTCCGATGACCGCCAGGGGCGATTGCGGCCAGCCCTTGTTCGGCCCGTCAGTACTTGACGGTGAACCAGACGACACGGCCTGCCGCATCGTCGTGGAAGCCCCACTCCTGGGCGATCTGCTCCACGAGGAACATGCCGCGGCCGCCCTCCCCCTCCGGGTTCCGGCAGACCCGCGGCACCGACTCTCCCCCCTCGTCGGTGACGTCGCCGTGAACGAGACCGTCCCCCTCGGTGATGGCGACCCGAATGCGCCCGCCCTGCCCGGATCTCGAGTGGCGAATGGAATTGGTCACCAATTCCGACACGATGAGCATCACGTTCCCGACGGCCGGATGTCCCGCGCCGAGCACGCCCTTGACCCAGGACCGGGCATACGAGACGGACGCCGCTTCCCCCGTCAATTCCACGCTGCCCAGAACGTCACCCCGCCCCGTCGTCGGCACCTCTGCGCTTCGTCATCGAAGTCTTTACCCATTCAGGAGACGCCTAACGACGCAGGCCGGTTGACGCGTGCGGACTCGCATCCCCGTCACAGCGGCGTGTGAATCAGCAGGGGTGACACACGTCACCGGCGACACGACGGGAATCACGCCGGGAACCGCATCCTCGGCCGGATACCGCCATCTGTCGCACACCAGACGCACCGCGGTCACTTCGATACACAGGAAAGAAAAATCGTTGCCGGGAGCACGACCCTTCAGACGGCGTGAACCTCGTCAACATAATCGGGCGCGCCGATTCACCCGGCACAGGACAAACCGGAACGCAGGCGTCCGGCCGGCCGCCGAGGCACCGGCGCGCTACCGCCCCCGGCCCGGCCGTCCCTCCTGTCGGCGGGCGCGCCGATAGGCGAGGAACGCGAGCGCGGCGGCGAACGCCGCCAGCATACCCGCGCCGAACCGGCGGAGGCCCCTCAGCCGGTACGGCGGCGCCGCGGGCCGCTCCCGCGTGGCCGGTGCGGGCGGCAGCGGCCGGGGCGGGATGTTCCGGATGCGCTCGTACTCCTCGTCGAGGATCTTGTAGAACCGCCGCTCCCGGCGGCCGCTGGCGCTCTTCATCCGCAGCCGCCGGACCTCGTCCCAGTACTTGCGGCCGTACGGCCCGGCGAGCACGATCGAGGCGACGGAGCGCAGGTGGGCCTCGGTGATACCGCGCAGCTCCCACATCGTCAGCCAGTTGTTGATGATCTGGTTGACGTACATGTGGGCCCGCTGGGCGTCCGGGTCGTCGCTGCTGAAGAACTCACCCCAGCACGCGCGGTACAGCGGATCCTCCATGGCCATCTTCATCAGATCGCCGTGCAGGCTCCGCAGCGTCTGTTCTCGGGCGCCCTTCGCCTCCCGGGCCTGCAGCACGAGCGACACGGCGATGCCCACCAGGGCGAACACGGCGAGCAGCGCGGACGCCGCGCCGTACGTCTGCCCGACCTCGCTCAGCCGGGTCCAGTCGACCGGCCGGTCCTGCCAGAGCTCCAGCGCGAGCGGCGAGAACGCGACCAGCGTGCCGCTCGCGAGGATGACCAGAGAGACAGAAACGATCATAAACAGCCGGCGACCGCCTCGCCCTGGCATGGACCGGATCGACCACCCCTCGCGTCGCCTCGGTGATTTCTCTTACCCGCCTGAAGCGGCGGCGGCACCCGGCTGAAGCGGCGGCAGCGCGTCGGGCTCCCGGGCGAGGAAAACGCCGATTCTCTCGGCCTTTGCGTGCAGCTCGCGGATCTCCGCGGCGCAGGCGGCGATCGGCCCCGGCTCGTCTATCCTTCTGGCACCGCGCAATGTGCCCGTCTGATCGTAAAGAACCTGGTACATGACCGTGGTGCCGAGTACGACGAGTTCCGGAAGAAGACCGTCCGGCTCCAGATGCCGGATCCGCTCGGCGTCCAGAACGCGAATATCCTCACCGGCGAGCGCCCGCAACCTGATGTAATACAGCTCCCACCGTAGATACGGTGAATAGGGACGCTCCACGATGCGCAGCCGTCGCATCGGTACGCCCCGGGCCTCCTCGACCGGGCGCCGGATCTCCTCCGCCCGCCCGTCGATGAGGGCGATCGCCCGTTCCCAGTCGCCCTGGTCGAAGGCGACCCAGCTTGGGTCGTCCGGCTCACGGAAGGTCTGGCCACGCTCCAGCTTCCAGAAGGTCCCGGACATCCTCTGCCAGCGGGCCCAGAAGTCCGCCAGGTAGTCGCCGGAGCTCAGCTCGACGGCAGGCAGGGCCGAGACCTCACTAAGCATTTGGAATATCCGGCTTCGCGGCGACGAGCATACGGCGCGGAATCACCACGAGTCGCTCATCGTTACTGATGGACACATCAGGCGGAAGGCGATCCCGATAACAGTCGGTGAGGTCACGGCCGATCACGGCGATATCGCCGTTGGACAGCTCCCAGATGTCCGGACATGAAGGACTTGCCGTTGTTTCGCCCAGCTCGAGAGCGGACTTTCCCAGGCGTCTCTTGAAGTGCGCGGTCGCGTCCGCCTCCCAAGGACGTAACATCGCTCACCTCCGGGAATTCGACCCCTCGGTCTTCTTTCATTCTGCCCCGGATGAGCTTCCTTCAACAACGGCTGAAAACCATTCACCGGCACGGACGCGCTGGAAGAACGTCATGATATGGTCGCGCGTCGGTCAAAAATGACCGGAAACAGGAAAACAAACGGGCCGGAAGACGGCGAAGGGAATGGATCGTTCTACCGCGGTCCGGATCGTCCGGAGGCCGCGCGAACGCCGGGACGCGAGCGCCGCGGGAGACGACGGTGGCGGGGCCGAGCGCCGTTGATCGGCCCCGCCACCTCGAGGGACGGCACCTCCGTGCCGTACGGCACGGGCCACGGCCGGTGCACGGACCGTCCGGCGGCCGTGGCCCGCGACCAGGCTGGAACGTTCTCAGCCGGTCACGACTGCGGCTCGCCGTTGAGCTCGAACCAGTAGAAGCCGTGGCCGGGCAGGGTGAGCAGGTAGGGCAGGTCCCCGATCGGCGGGAAGACCACGTTGCCCCGGCATTCGACCGGGCTGATGCCCTTGAACCGGCTCAGGTCGAGCTCGACCGGCTGCGGGTACTTGGAGAGGTTGTTCACGCAGAGCATGCGCTCCTCCCCGTTCTCCCGCAGGAAGGCGAGCACGGCCTGGTTGCTGCAGTACAGCTCGATGTAGTCGCCGGTGCCGAACACCGGGTGGCGACGCCGCGTCTCCAGCATCTGCCGGGTGAAGTTCAGCAGCGAGCTCGGCTGCTTCATCTGCGCCTCGACGTTGAGGGCCTGGTACCCGTAGATCGGGTCCATGATCACCGGCAGGTAGAGGCTCGCCGGATCACCGTCGGAGAAGCCACCGTTGCGGTCAGGCGTCCACTGCATGGGCGTGCGAACCGAGTCCCGGTCCTCCAGCCAGATGTTGTCGCCCATGCCGATCTCGTCGCCGTAGTACATGATCGGCGACCCCGGCAGCGAGAACATGAGCGCCATGAACAGCTCGATCTGGTCGCGGTTGTTGTCGAGCAGCGGCGCCAGCCGGCGGCGGATGCCGAGGTAGGCCCGCATGCGCGGGTCCTTGGCGTACTCCGCGTGCATGTAGTCCCGCTCCTCCTCGGTCACCGTCTCGAGCGTGAGCTCGTCGTGGTTCCGGAGGAAGATGCCCCACTGCGCGTTCTCGGGGATCTTGGGGGTGCGGGACATGATCTCGCTGATCGGCATGCGATTCTCCCGCCGCACCGCCATGAAGATGCGCGGCATGAGCGGGAAGTGGAAGGCCATGTGGCACTCGTCGCCGCCGGTCGCCGGGTCGCCGAAGTACTCGACGACGTCCTCGGGCCAGCCGTTCGCCTCGGCGAGCAGCACCCGGTCGGGGTAGAGCCGGTCGATCTCCTTCCGGATGCGCTTGAGGTAGGCGTGCGTCTCGGGAAGCCCGGCACACGTGGTGCCGTCCCGCTCGAAGAGGTACGGCACGGCGTCGAGCCTGAAGCCGTCGATGCCCAGGTCGAGCCAGAACCGCAGCACCTCCAGCATCGCCTCCTGCACCGCCGGGTTGTCGTAGTTGAGGTCCGGCTGGTGGTGGAAGAACCGGTGCCAGTAGTACTGGCCGCGTACCGGGTCGAAGGTCCAGTTGGACTCCTCGACGCCGACGAAGACGATGGGGGCCTCCTTGTACTTGTTCGGATCGTCGGACCACACGTAGAAGTCCCCGTACGGTCCGTCCGGATCCCGGCGGGAGGCCTGGAACCAGGGGTGCTGGTCGCTGGTGTGGTTCATCACCATGTCGGTGATGATCCGCATGCCCCGCTTGTGCGCCTGCTCCACCAACTCCACGAAGTCCGACAGGTCACCGAATGCCGGAAGGATCTTCATGTAGTCGGAGACGTCGTAGCCGCCATCACGCAGCGGGGACTCGTACAGCGGGAGCAGCCACAGGCAGTCCACGCCGAGCCACTTGAGATAGTCGAGCTTCTCGATGAGCCCGCGCAGGTCGCCGGTGCCGTCCCCGTTCGAGTCCTTGAAGCCCCGGACGAGCACCTCGTAGAAGACGGCCCGCTTGTACCACTGCGGATCCCGGGAGACGAAGTCCTCTGAAACCGGGTCAGGGCAGGCTGCAGCGCACATCAGACTCACTCACATGATGAGGGAAGCAGGGTGTTACCGATGGGAGTCCGCCGCCACAGGAGCTGTCGTCAAGCTCCTCGCCCTGGATAGAACCCCTGATCGTGTCGCGGTTCCCCCGTACCTGGGCGGCGTTCTGGCCGAACATTACCAGTTCGGCGACCCGTCCGAATTCGGTTTCGCGGGTCGTCCTCGATTATCCACGAAACCGTCATCTTCGCAGGTGGATAGCCACGTAATCACGTGGTCACGCTGCGCCTGACGGTCAGGCCCACGGCGGTGTGAGGTCCTCGAGCAGGTCCTCGTAGTCGGCGAGCCACGCACCGAAGACCACCAGTCCGCGCAGCCAGAACCGGGAGTTCCACGACCGGAACGCGGTGAGCGCGTCCGGGCCGTCGGCGACAACCCGAAGCATATCCTCCGACAGCAGCCCTTCGATGCGGGCGACGCGCCGCAGCATGCGGTGGCTCCACTCCCGCGCCGCCGGGCCGGTCGAGCGCAGCGGCACCCGCCGGTTCGGCAGCAGCGGCACGTTGGTGGACGGCAGCGCCGCCACCCGCGGGTTCGCCGCCTGGAGGATCTCCCGGTAGAACCGGCCGCCCTCCTTGCGCGTCACCGGCACCGACAGCGCCGCGTCGAAGAACTCCGGGTGGAGGAACGGGAAGATCGGCGTCACCTCGGGCCCGACGAGGTTCACCGGGGAGCGCGCGATGCCCCGCGCGGTGCGGGTGTGCAGCACGCTCAGCGGCAGCTCGGCCCGGTGGCCGCGCAACATCGAGGTGGCCCGGCCGAACGCCTCCCGCACCCGCTCGTCGATCCACGCCGCGGCCCGCTCGGAGAGCACCGGCAGGTGCGCCTCGCCGTTCGCCAGCGAGCGCAGCAGCGCCTCGCGGCGCGCCGCGGCGCTCTCCGCGCCCACCGCCGCCGAGCTGATGAGAAAGTTCTTCATCAGCGGCCCGCCGGCGAGGCCGTCCACGATCGGCCGCCCGGCCGCGTGCACCTCCCGGGCGAACGGCGCGTACCAGGCGTGGTGGCTGGTGAGGTACTCCAGCCGGCGCGCCGTCCACAGCGCCTCGTCCGGGTAGGCGGCCGGGTCCTGCCGGATCACCCGGTGCGGGACGCCCAGCTCACGGGTGATGTACCGGGCGAAGTCGATGTCGGTGTCGAGCCCGTCGTCCGGGCTCGTCGTCCACGACTCGACGTCCATCTTCCGCGCCACCGCGACGCTCGCCAGCAGCCGCGAGTCGTACCCGCCGCTCACCGGCACGAGCACCGGCCGGTCCTCGTACGGCTTGAGCGCCTCGTGCAGCAGCGCCACCATCTCCCGCGCGGACACGTCCCGGTCGACCGGCTCCTCGCGCACCCAGCGCGGGGCCCGCCGGTCCACGGTGATCCGCCGCCGGGTCCGCGACCAGGTGAGCGCGGTCGCGCCGGTGAGCCGCCGCACCTCGCGGTACGGCGTGTCGTCCAGCAGCGGGTAGGTGAGCTTGAGGATCGCGGCCCAGGCCTCCCAGTTGACCCGGTACGGCCGGCGGGCGAGCGCGAGCAGCGGCTCGATCAGCCCGGCGAAGTACACCGCGCCGTCGGCCTCGAGGTAGTACACGTCGATCAGGCCGAAGGCGCCCGCGTGCAACGTGACCTGCTCCGGGCCGTCGATCAGCCCGGGCGTCTCGTACTCCTCGGCCACCCGCAGCCACGACGGCGGGCCGTCCCCGGCCACCGGCCGCCGCTCCCCCCAGGCGAACGCCCCCGGGGCGTACGGCTCCAGCGGCGCCGAGCCGTACAGCACCACGTCCGGCGTCTCGTACACCGCCTGCGTGACCGGTCCGGCCGCGCGCAGCGCGGCGATCCGGTCGGCGGTGAAGGGGCCGAGGGCTCCGCACACGTACGGCCGCGCGATGAATGCCGGCCAGGTGCCCTTGCGCACTCGCTCTCCTTCGCTCCGGTGTCGGACGCCTCGGGGTGTCGGGGGCGTGCCGCTTTCCCCGCAGAGTGTACGGAATCAGCGAAAAGGGCGCGGGTGTCAGGATGAAGCCCGATATCCTTTCTCGACCTTGGAGGACGATGCAGGGGGATCGGATGTCGGAGTTGGAGGCGACCCGCCAGGCGCTGGCGGAGGCGGTCGCCCAGGCTTCCCGGGCCGCCGAGCTGGCCCGCCTGCTCGAGGAGCACCGCCGCCGGCTGGAGGAGGCGTACCGGGCCGAGGCCGAGGCGAAGACCCGCGCGCGCGAGGCCGAGGAGCGCCTCAAGCTCGCCGAACGCCACCTCACCCGGCTCGCCAAGAGCCTCGCCGAGCAGCGCTACCAGACCGAGGTGGCGCAGTGGAAGCTCGAGTCGGTACGGGCGAACCGCTGGCTGCGGCTCGGCGGGGCGATCAACGCGGGCGGCAGGAACCCGGCCCGGCTCGCCCGGGAGCTGCGCAAGGTGCGCGCCCCGGTGCGGCGCCGCCCCGCGCCCAAACGCTCCGACTTCCCGCCCGAGGTGCCGGACCTCGAGCCGAAGCGGAAGACCGCGGTCGCCCCGACCCCGGCGCCCACGGTGTCCGCGCCGCTCGCCGACGGCTTCACCGTGCCGAAGGGCCCCACGGCCCGGCCGTACCTCACCGTCGCCTGCATCGTCGACCGGCAGTCCGAGGCGCTGCTGCGCTACGAGTGGCGGCAGGTGACCAACTTCGGGCCGGACAACTGGCGGGAGATGCTCGACAAGCATCGGCCGAGCATGCTGCTGGTGGAGTCGGTACGGCCCGGCGCCCGCCAGGGTAACGGCGGCCGGTGGCTGGAGGCGCTCGCCCTGGAGAACCGGGCGCTGCGCGACCTGCTGGAGGAGTGCAAGCGGCGCGGCGTGCGCACCGTGTTCTGGCACTCGGGCGGGCCGGTCTCGGCGTTCGTGCCCGCCGCCGAGTACTTCGAGCACGTGTTCACGTTCAGCGAGGCGCGGGCCCGCGAGTGGCGGTCCGCGCTGCGCCGCGACGACGTCGGGGTGCTGCCGCACGCGGTGCAGCCCCGGGTGCACAACCTCATCCCGGCGGCCGGAGGGCGCACCGGCGAGGTGCTCACCCTCGGGGAGGTGCCGCTCGCCGCGATGGGCCTCGCCGCGCCCAAGCCGAAGGCGGGCGAGCCGCCGGCCGCGCCGCCCGAGCCGATCTGGCGGCCGCTGCCCGGCCAGGACCCGGACGACCCGATCGGCTACGACGACCTGCTGGTCGCCTACCGCCGGCCCGCGCTCGTGGTCGCCGGCCCGGACGCCGACCCGCGCGCCCTCGCCGAGCTGCGCGCCTGCGGTACCCCGGTGGTCGAGGTGCCCAAGCCGAAGCCGAACCGCCCGGTCGAGCCGGTGGTCGCCGAGGTCGAGGCGCTGCTCGGCGACGAGGGCCGCCGCGCCGTGCTCGGCCACCTCGCCTGGCGGGAGTCGGTGAGCGTGACCCCGCTGCTCGACCCGGTGCTCGACACCGCGGGCATCCCCAGCGTGCGCGGCGGGCGGGACGTCACCGCGATCGCCGCGGTGCGCGACGAGGCCGAGCTGGAGCACCTGCTCGCCCAGCTCCGCCACCAGGCGTACGCGCCGGTGCAGCTCGTCATCGTCGCCGACGGCGTGGACGGCGCGCTGGTGGAGAAGGCCGCCCGCGCCGCCTGCCCCGCCGACGTGGTGGTGCGCACCACCGACGGCCCGCAGAGCCGCGGCGCCGCGCTCGACCGCGCGCTGCGCCTCGCCGACGGCGACCTGATCGCGGTGTTCGACCCCCGGGACCTGTACGGCGAGCACTACCTCGCCGACCTGGTGCGGTACTTCGACGCCACGGACGCGGAGATCATCGGGAAGGCGTCGTTCTACGCCCACATCCCGCAGGCCGGGGCGACGCTGCTGCGGCAGCCCGGCGCCGACCACCGGTTCCTGCCCGAGCTCGCCGGGCCGACCCTGCTCGCCCGCCGCCCGGTGCTCACCGAGCTCGGCATCGCCGACGTGAGCGAGGAGTGGGACGAGGTGCTGATGCGGCAGTGCCGCGACGACGGCATCCGGGTCTACTCGGCCGACCGGTTCTCGTACGTGTGCCGCCGCGACTCCACCGAGCACCGGCTGCTCGCCTCCGCCGAGCTCGCCGGCTACGTCCCGGCGGAGCCGCTCGCGATGATCTGAGCCGCGCCCGGCCGCGCCCCGGCCGGGCGTCAGCCGCTCGGCGCGCCGCCGAGGTCGGGGCGCTCCACCACGACGTTCGTGGACTTGATCACGGCGACCGCGACCACGCCCGGTTCCAGCCCGAGCTCGTCGGCGGCCTGCCGGCTCATCAGCGACACCAGCCGGTACGGCCCGGCGGCGATCTCCACCTGTGCCATCACCGCGTCCTTGATCACGTCGGTGACGATGCCCCGGATGCGGTTGCGCGCCGAGGAGCGGCCGGTGCCGCTGTCGGTGGCGGTCTGCGCCCGGGCGAACGCCGCCAGGTCGGCGCCGTCGAGCACCCGGTGCCCGTGCTCGTCCCGGTGGGCGGCGAGCCGTCCGCTGTCCACCCAGCGCCGGACGGTGTCCGGGCTCACCCCGAGCAGTGCGGCCGCCTCGCTGATCCGAAACGTCGTCACGGCCCCACACCCTACCGCCGGGCCCGGGCGGCGCGCCGTCCCCTGAGGCAGCCCGCGGCCCGCTCTAGGCTGCGGGTGTGGCGACACCGGAACGACTCGGCGAGATCCTCGGGGAGATCCCGGCCCCGCGGGGGTCCTGGCGGCACGAGGCGGTCTACGCCTCGGCGGCGGCGCTGCGCGCGCCGGAGCGGGGGGCGGAGCTCGCCGCCCGGCTGCGTGCCGTCCCCGGGGTGCGCGACGTGCGGACGGCGCCCGGCGGCATGCTGCTCATCACCGTGGACCGGCCGGGCGAGGTGGTGCGGGAGATCGCGGCGGGCGGCGCCGGCCTCCCGGCCGCCCCGGCCCGGCCCGCCCCGGACGCCGGGCCGGGCCGGGCGGGCGGCCGATGGCCGGACCTGCCGCGGAACTGGGACAACCCCGGATTCGTGGTCCGCTACGCGCACGTGCGGGCGGCCGCGGTGCAGCGCTGGGCCGCCCGGCTCGGGGTGCCCGAGGCGGGCTTCGACCCGGACGCCCTGTCCGCCCCGCCGGACCGGGCCGCGGTGCGGGTGCTCGCCGAGTGGCCGAGCCGGCGCCGCCGCCCCGGCCTCGACCACGGCCCCTACCTGGAGCGGCTCGCCCTCGCCTACCACGACGCCCACGAGCGCGCGCCCGCGCTGCCCCGGGGTGACGAGCCGGTGGAGGCGGTGCACGTGGCCCGGGTGTGGCTCGCCCGCGCGGTGCGGGCCGTGCTCGCCGCGGGCCTGGCCGCCCTCGGCGAGACCCCGCCGGCGCGGATCTGAGCCGGTCCGCGCCGTTCAGGCGGTGCGCGGCACGTGCAGCCGGGCCGCGCGCCGCGCGGGGATGAGCGCGACGAGCAGCGCGGCGCCGATCGCGATGAGCGCGGCCACGGCGAGGGTGGCGGGCGACGGGGTGCGGCCGATGCCGGAGCCGACGCCGCTCGCCGCGCCCTGCAGGTCGATGAGCCAGGCGGACAGCGAGGCGCCCGCGGCCGTGCCGATCAGCACGCCGAGGGTGACGAGCAGCCCGATCGCGGTGACCAGCGTCGCGGTGACCTGGCGCGGGGTGAGCCCTATCGCCCTGAGCACGGCGAGGTCGACCGCGTGGTCGCGCAGCCCGAGCGCGCTCGCGGTGAGCAGGTTCGCCAGGCCGATCAGCGCGAGCACCACGGTGAGCGCGACGATGATCACCCGGATGATGGCGAGGCGGTCGGCCGGGTTGACCGGCTGGGAGACCTCGAGCCCGGCCGCCTCGAGGCGGGCGCGGACCTCGGCCGGGTCGGCGTCGTCGTGCAGCACGAGGCTGTAGAACGGCACCGGCACCGCGTCCTTGGCGTTGAGGCTGTCGATGCCGAAGGAGAGCACCTCGCCGTCCTGCTCGGGCTCGATGACCCGGCCCACGATGAGCAGGATGAGCGGCGTGCCGCCGATCGTCACCCGGACCCGGTCCCCGATCTCCACGTCCATCAGGTCGAGCAGGCCCTGCCCGGCCACGGCCTCGCCGCGCTCGCGGTACATGCGGCCCTCCACCACGTGGAACGGGTACGGGTCGGTGGAGGTGCCGAGCGCGCGGGCGCGCACCGTGCGGGTCTGGCCGGGCACGAGCGTGTCCACCTCGGCCCCCGGGTAGGCGGCCTTCACGCCCGGGTCGGCGAGCGCGATCCGGCCCACGTCGGCCGCGGGCACGCTGCCCGCGCGCACGGTGAGCGCGGCGGCCTGGCCGACCCGCTCCGGGTGCTCGCGGAAATCGTCGAGCGTGGCCCAGCAGCCCAGCCCGATGCTGATCATCATCATCGGCACGGCGAGCCCGAACGTGGTGAGCAGGGCGGGCAGCCGCCGGGTGAACGCGTCCCGGGCGCCGAGCACGAGCGCGGGCGGCAGCCGTACCAGCAGGGCGAGCCGGGCGAGCCGGGACAGCCGGCCGCGCGGGGGCGCGGCGGGGGCGGCCGGGATCGGCCGGGTGCGGCCGCCGCGCCAGGCGGGCAGCCCCACGGCGACGAGCACGGTGAGCGCGGTGCCGCCGGCGATCGCGGCGAGCGGGCCGAGCGAGAGCGGCACCACGACGAGGTCCTCCATCGCGTACGCGGTGATCGCCCAGCCGGCGGCGACGCCGAGCACCACGCCGGCGAGGCCGAGTGCGCCGTGCTCGACGAGCAGCGCGAGGGTGACCTGGCCGCGGGTGAACCCGAGCGACTTGAGCGTGGCGATGTCCCGGAGCTGGACGAGCACCCGGCCGCCGACCGCGTTCGCGATCGCGAGCGCCGCGGCGATCAGCCCCACCGTGCCGAACAGCGCGAGCAGCACGCCGAGCAGCCGGTTGTCGAGCTCCATCGACGCCCGCACCTCGCGCCAGGTGGAGATGCGCTGCACCTGGCCGCCGAGCGTGGTGACCGTGCGCTGCACGATGAGGTCGGTGAGCTCGGGGTCGGACAGGCGCAGCCCGGTGACCGACTCGGTGCGGCCGCTCTTCGGCTCGACCGTGAGCAGCGTCTGGCGCAGCGTCCAGGCGAGCCCGGGTTTCCACTCCGGGTAGAAGCCCTGGTCGCCGCTCTCGGCGAGGCCGACCACGACGAGGTCGTGGCTGGCGCCGTCGAGGCCGGTCACGGTGAACGCGCTGCCCGGCCGCAGCCCGGTCGCCTTGGCGAACGAGCGCTCCACCACCACGCCCTCGGGGTCGCGGGGGTCGAGCCAGCGGCCCTCGGCGACCACCGGCCGCCCCACCCGGGGCAGCGCGGCGGGCATCTCCCGGAGCGTGATCGGGGTCCGCTTGCCCGGCTGCACGAGCGTGGCCGGCGCGCTCCGGTACGGCCCGGCCACGTCGACCACCCCGTCGAGCCGCCGCAGCGCGGCCGGGTCGGGGGGATCGACGGTGTGGATCCACACGTGGGCGCCGTTGCCCTTGGTGAACAGGCCGCGCCACGGGTTGGTGCCGTCCTCGAGCAGCGTCGCCGCGGCGATCAGCGCGGCGACGATGCCCGCGACCGCGAGCACGGTGAGCGCGGCCTGGCCGCGCCGGGCCCGCAGGTCGGCCTTGATCCAGCGTGCGATCGCCTGCATCAGGTCGCCTCCGCCACGGTGCGGGCCGCGCCACGCCGCGCCGGGCCGTTCCCGGCCGTGCCGTACCCGTCGGTGGTCATCCGTGCAGCTCGATGACGTCCCAGGCGGAGCCCCGGCTGCGGGAGCGCCGCGGCGTGATGTCGGCGTCGTCGACGATCTGGCCGTCGAGCAGGTTGATCACCCGGTCGGCCATGGCGGCGACCCGGGCGTCGTGGGTGACGAGCACGATGGTCTGCCCCTTGGCGTGCACCTCGCCGAGCAGCCGCAGCACGTCGTTGGTGTTCCGGCTGTCGAGGTTGCCGGTGGGCTCGTCGGCGAGGAGCAGCCGGGGCTGGTTGGCGAGCGCGCGGGCGAGCGCCACCCGCTGCTGCTCGCCGCCGGAGAGCTGGGCGGGGGCGGCGTCGGCGCGGCCGGTGAGGCCGAGCGCGTCGAGCAGCTCCTCGCGGCGGCGCCGGGCCTCCCGGGCGGAGGCGCCGGCGAGCAGCGCGGGCAGCTCGACGTTGTCGGCGACGGTCATGTTCGCCACCAGGTTGAAGAACTGGAAGACGAAGCCGATCTTCTTGCGGCGCAGCACCGCCCACGCGCTCTCCGACAGCGTGTCCACGCGCGTGCCGTCGAGCCAGATCTCGCCGCCGGTGCGGGTGTCGAGGCCGCCGAGCATGTGGATGAGCGTGGACTTGCCGGACCCCGACGGGCCCATGATGGCGACGAACTCGCCCTCCTCAACGGTCAGGTCGACCCCGCGCACGGCGGGCACCGGGACGCCGCCGTTCTGGTAGATCTTCACCAGGTTGACGGTGCGCACCACCGGCGCCGCGGCAGAGGTCATCGGCGGTCACCGCTCCTTCCGTAGCTCGGCCGTCGTCAGGTCAAATCCTCCTGGCAACGCTCCAGCCAGTCGAGGTCCGCCTGCAAGTGCAGCATCGCACCCTCGATGAGGAGGCGGGCCACCTTGTTCTGCGGATCGGTGGTGGCGGCGAGCCGGTTGAGGTCGCGCATGAGCTTCAGGTAGTGCCGGCGCTGGCGGTTGATGAGCTGCATGCGGTCGGCGATGCCGGTCATCGGCGCCAGCACGAGCTTCATGAAGAACTCGTCGCGGACCCGCGGCCCCTCGGTGGGCGAGTCGATCCACTCCTCCAGGACCTCGGACCCCTTGGCGGTGAGGTAGTAGACCTTCTTGTTCGGCCGGTTACTCTGCTCGACGTCGACCGACCGGACGAGCCCGTCCTTCTCCAGCCGGTTGAGCGTGACGTAGATCTGCCCGATGTTGGGAGAGGGGTACGCCTGTCCGAAGGTCTGCTCAAGCGCCTGTTTCAGCTCGTACCCGTGGGCAGGTTCCTTCTTCAGGAGCGCCAGCAAATGGAGCCGCACCCCACCTCCCTCGGGGTCTGTTTACCTGAGCGTTATGTAACTGTCTGTTGACGTCCACATTAGCGCTATGCATAACATGCATGCATCTACCTAACACGTATGTAACCGGGATTTCGCACGGAGGACACGTGTCCCGACTGGCTCCCCTGCTGCTGGCGGCGGCGCTGCTGCTCGCCGGCTGCGGCGGGGCCGGAGGGGACGCGGGCTCCGGTGCGGCCCCGGCCGCCGCCGGCCCGATGACCTTCGTCGTCGGCAAGGACACCACCTCCTACTTCCAGCCCCTGCTCGACCGGTGGAACCGCGCCCACCCCGCCGATCAGGTGCAGATGCTGGAGCTGCCGGAGGCGGCCGACGAGCAGCGGGCGCAGATGGTCGCGAACCTGCAGGCCGGCAGCGACCGCTACGACATCCTCGCGCTCGACGTCATCTGGACCGCCGAGTTCGCCGAGGCCGGCTGGATCGTGCCGCTCGACCGCGGCATGTTCCCGCTGGAGAAGTTCTTCCCCGGCGTGGTCGACACCGCGATGTACAAGGGCCGGCTGTACGCGGTGCCGTACTCGACCAACGCCGGTCTGCTCTACTACCGCAAGGACCTGCTCGACGCCGCGGGGCTCAAGCCGCCCAAGACCTGGGCGGAGCTGCGTGAGCAGGCCAGGCGGCTCAGCCGCGAGCACGGCCTGGGTGGGTACGCCGGCCAGTTCCTGCCCTACGAGGGGCTCACCGTCAACTTCCTGGAGGCGGTGCACTCGGCCGGCGGCGAGCTGCTCAACAGGGACGGCACCGCGGTGAACGTGGACGCCGCGGCCCAGCGGGCCCTGGAGTTCCTCACGACCGGGGTGCGCGAGGGCTGGATCCCCCAGGAGGCGCTCTCCTTCAAGGAGGAGGAGTCCCGCCTGGCGTTCCAGGAGGGCCGGTACGTGTTCGCGCGCAATTGGCCGCACGCGTACGGCCCGGCGAAGAACTCGCCGGTCAAGGACAAGTTCGCGGTGGCGCCGCTGCCGGGCGCGGACGGTCCCGGGACGAGCGTCCTCGGCGGCTACAACCTCGCGATCAACGCCGCCTCCAAGCGGCAGAAGTCGGCCCTGGAGTTCATCCGCTACTTCACCGGCATCGACATCCAGCGCCTCGTGCTCACCGAGGGCTCGTTCCCGCCGGTGTGGGCCGAGCTGTACGACGACCCCGAGCTGATCAAGGAGTATCCCTACCTGCCGGTACTGAAGGAGACGATCCTGCGGGCCCGCCCCCGCCCGGTGAACGCCGACTACAGCCAGATCAGCCTGGTGATCGCCGGCAACGTGTCGGACGCGCTGGCGTTCCGAAAATCCGGTGCGGAGACCATCACCCGGCTGAGGGAGCAACTCATCGAGACGACTCGGAACCCCTAGCCCGAGGGCCCTCGCCGGCCCTCCGGCCCCAGACTTCCCGTCCATGTCCGGGCCACCCGGCCCGTCACCAGCCCGGCCGCCCGCCGGGCACCTTCCGGGGGACGGCTCATGCCGCCGTCCGCCGGCAACCCACCACATGTGAAACCGATCTCGGGGGCAGAGAGCAGGAGGTAGATCATGCGCAGACTGCCAGCGGCGGTCGCCGTTCTCGCACTCGCGTGCACCACCGCGGCGTGCGGCGGAGGCGGCGGCGAGGGCGACTCCGGCCAGGCACAGCCGAGCGCGGCCGGGTCCGCCCAGGCGCGCAATCTGGAGGGCGTGACCATCGAGGTCGCGGCGAAGTGGACCGGTGAGGAGCAGGCGAACTTCCAGAAGGTCCTCGACGCCTTCCAGGAGAAGACCGGCGCGAAGGTGACCTACGCCTCCACCGGCGAGGACACCGGCGCCTACCTCGGCCCCCGCATCCAGGGCGGCAACCCGCCGGACATCGCGATCCTCCCCCAGCCGGGCCTGGTCGCGCAGTACGCCAAGCAGAACGCGCTCAAGCCGCTGTCGCCGGCCGTGCTGGCGCAGATCGACCAGAACTACACGCCGTACTGGAAGGAGCTCGGCTCGGTCGACGGCCAGGTGTACGGCGTGCTGGTGAAGGCGGCGCACAAGTCGACGATCTGGTACCGGCAGAGCGCGTTCGACGAGGCCGGCGTGACCAACCCGCCCAGCACCTGGGACGAGCTGGTCGGCACGACCGCGCAGACGCTCGCGGACGCCGGCACGCCGCCGTTCGCGCTGTGCGGCGCCTCCGGCTGGACCCTCACCGACCTGTTCGAGAACATCTACCTGTCGACCGCGGGCCCGGAGAACTACGACAAGCTCGCCAAGCACGAGATCCCGTGGACCGACCCCACGGTGAAGACGGCCATGGAGAAGATGGCCCAGATCTTCAGCAAGAACGAGTTCATGCTCGGCGGCTCGTCCGGCGCCCTGCAGACCGACTTCCCGACCTGCGTCACCCAGGTCTACGGCCAGAAGAAGGCCGGCATGGTGATCGAGGCCGACTTCGTCGCGGCGGCGGCGAGCGAGTCCGGCGCCACGATCGGCGAGGAGGCGAAGATCTTCCCGTTCCCGGCGGCCGGTGACACCGCCCCGGTCGTGCTCGGCGGCGACGTCGCGGTGGCGATGAAGGACAGCGAGGGCGCGATGGCGCTGCTCGAGTTCCTCGCCTCGGTCGAGGGCGGCACGATCTGGGCGAAGACCCCCGGCTACCTGTCGCCGAACCGCAACGTCTCCCCGGACAACTACCCGAGCGACCTGACCCGCCAGCTCGCCCAGACGATCATCAACGCCGGTGAGTCGGCCCGCTACGACATGTCCGACCTCGCGCCGAGCGCCTTCGGCGGCACCGACGGCAAGGGCCTGTGGAAGGGCCTGCAGGACTTCCTGCGCAACCCCTCGGACATCGAGGGCATCCAGAAGAAGCTCGAGTCCGACGCCAAGAAGGCCTGGGAGCAGTAAAGGGGCGAGGCCGTGACCGAACGGTTCGACGGCCCGCGGACGCCCGGCGGCGGCGAGGTGCCCGCCGCCGGGGTCCCCACCGGACCGCAGAAGGACGCAGCGACCTCCGGCACGGCCGAGGCCGGCCGGAGCCTCGACAGGGAGCGCGGCCAGGACGCGCAGGCCGCCGCGCGCCCCGGCACCTCGGGCGCCCGGTCCCCCGCCGCCGCGGCGGCCGGGACGGCGGCCGGGACCACCACCAGGGAGGGAACCGCCACGGCGGGCGGCGGGAGCAGGTCGCGCCGGCTCGGCCCCTCCCCCGCCGTGGCGATGTGGTTCCTGCTGCCCGCGTTCATCCTGCTCGGCGCGTGGATGGTCTATCCGATCCTCTACTCGCTGTGGCGCAGCCTCTACGACGCGAGCGGCAACGAGTTCGTCGGCCTGGACAACTACGCGACGATCTTCACCGACCCCGGGATGCTCACCACCATCCGCAACAACCTCATCTGGGTGGTGGTGGCGCCGTCGGTCGTCACCGTCCTCGGCCTGATCTTCGCGGTGCTCTCCGAGCGGATCCGCTGGGTGACCGCGTTCAAGCTCGTGATGTTCATGCCGATGGCGGTGTCGTTCCTCGCCTCGGGCGTCATCTTCCGGCTCGTGTACGACGCCGACCCGGACAAGGGCGTGGCGAACGCGATCATCACCACGGTGCGTGACGTGTTCCGGCCCAACACCGGCTACCCGGGCGCGCGTCCCCGGGAGAACGACGCCTCCCCGGTGGCCGCGCAGAACGGCGCGGTCGTGACGAAGCAGGCGGCGCAGCCCGGGCAGGCCGTGCTCATCCCGCTCGTCGGCCTGCCGCCGGCCCAGGTGGCGGAGGCGGCCGCGGCGAAGGCCCCGCCGCAGCCCGCGCCGGGTTCGCTCACCGGCACCGTCTGGGTCGACTTCACCCCGGGCGGTGGCGGCACGGTGAACCAGGTCGACGGCAGCGAGAAGGGGCTCGCGGGCGTCACCGTGGAGGCCGTCGCGGACGGCCGGGTGGTGGCGACCACGACCACGAACGAGGACGGCACGTTCACCTTCGAGAACCTGCCGACCGGCTCCTACACGATCCGGCTGCCGCAGGAGAACTTCACCGCGCCGTTCAACGGGCTGCAATGGCTCGGCCCGACCCTGATCACACCGGCGATCATCGGCGCCTATATATGGGTGCACGCCGGGTTCGCCATGGTGCTGATCGCGGCGGGCCTGTCGGCGATCCCCCGGGACGCGCTGGAGGCGGCGCGTATCGACGGGGCCACGGAGTGGCAGGTCTTCCGCAAGATCACCGTACCACTGCTCGCGCCGGTGCTGCTCGTGGTCTTCGTCACGATGATCATCAACGTGCTCAAGGTGTTCGACCTGGTGTTCGTCATCGCACCGGGGTCGGTGCAGCCACAGGCGAACGTGATCGCGCTGGAGATGTGGCGGGTCTCGTTCGGCGGCGGCAACAACCAGGGCCTGGGCAGCGCACTGGCGATCTTCCTCCTCGTGCTGGTGCTGCCGTTCATGTTCTTCAACATCCGCCGGTTCAGGAGGGAGCAGCAATGAGCGGATCCGCGCGGATGACCGTTTCGACCCGGGGGGAGGCCGCATGACCACCGCCGCGCTCTCCCGGGCGGGCGGCGCCACCGCCGCTGGCGGCGCCCCGCGGCGCGGCCTCGCCGGCCGCCTCGTCGACCGGTTCGGCAGCGGCGTGCTGCAGGTCTTCATGGTGCTGCTCGCCCTGTTCTGGCTCGTCCCGACGCTGGGCCTGCTCGTGGTGTCGGTGCGCACCGAGGAGGCGAACAACTCCAGCGGCTGGTGGACGGTCTTCACCAAGCCGGCCGAGCTGACCCTGGAGAACTACAGCGATCTGCTCGCGTCCGGGTTCACCGCGTCGTTCTGGAACACCGTGTTCATCACGGTGCCGTCGACGATCCTGGTGATCACCATCGCGGCGCTCGCGGCGTACGCGTTCGCGTGGATCGACTTCCCGGGGCGCGACGTCATCTTCCTCGTAGTGGTGGCGCTGCTCGTGGTGCCGATCCAGATCGCGCTCATCCCGATCGCCAAGCTCTACGGCGCGCTCGGCATCATGGGGTCGATCCCGGGCGTGGTGCTGTTCCACGTCGCGTTCGGCCTGCCGTTCGCCATCTTCCTGCTGCGCAACTTCTTCGTCGGCATCCCCGCGGAGCTGCTCGAGGCGGCGCGCATGGACGGCGCGGGCGAATGGCGGATCTTCGCCACCGTGGTGTTCCCGCTGGCCAAGCCGGCGGTGGCCTCGCTCGGCATCTTCCAGTTCCTCTGGGTGTGGAACGACCTGCTCGTCGCGCTGGTCTTCGCGGACACCGAGAACCAGCCGATGACCAAGGCGCTCCAGTCCCAGATGCGGCAGTTCGGCACCAACGTGGACGTGCTCGCCCCCGGCTCGTTCCTCTCGGTGATCATCCCGCTCATCCTCTTCTTCGCCTTCCAGCGCTACTTCGTCCAGGGCCTGCTGGCCGGCTCGGTCAAGTAGCCCGGAGGGCCCCGGCCTTCGGCGCCCGCCTCGCGGGGGCAAACGGGCGCCGAAGGTCCCCGTTCGGGCCGGGCGGCCCACCCCTGCGCGGGGGTGCCGCCCGGCCGGCACGCGGGCGCCGGCCCGGCGTCGCGACGACCCCGCGGCTGTCGGAGGCCGCGGGTAGAGTGAACGGCCATGTCAGGTCGTCCGTTGCATGAGATCGTCGAGGCGGGCTGGGCCAAGGCCCTGGAACCCGTCGAAGGCCGGATCCGAGCGCTCGGCGAGTTCCTTCGCCAGGAGATCGCCGCGGGCCGGGGCTACCTGCCGGCCGGGGAGAACGTGCTGCGCGCCTTCAAGCAGCCCTTCGACGAGGTGAAGGTGCTCATCGTCGGGCAGGACCCCTACCCCACCCCCGGGCACGCCATCGGCCTGAGCTTCTCGGTCTCCCCCGAGGTCCGCCGGCTGCCCGGCAGCCTGGTGAACATCTTCAAGGAGTACATGTCCGACCTCGGCCTCCCGCATCCCTCCAACGGGGACCTGACGCCGTGGACGCAGCAGGGCGTGCTCCTGCTCAACAGGGTGCTCACCGTGCGGCCCGGCAAGCCCGCCTCGCACCGGGGCAAGGGCTGGGAGGAGGTGACCGAGCAGGCGATCCGCGCCCTGGTCGCGCGAGGCAAGCCGCTCGTCGCGATCCTGTGGGGCCGCGACGCCCGCAGCCTCAAGCCGCTGCTCGGCGAGGTGCCGTGCATCGAGTCCGCCCACCCCAGCCCGATGTCGGCCGCGAACGGCTTCTTCGGCTCGCGGCCGTTCAGCCGGGCGAACCGCCTGCTCGAGCAGCAGGGGGCGACGCCCATCGACTGGAAGCTCCCCTAAGGTGGCCACAGGCCGCACACAGGGGGTTTCCACATGATCGTTGCATTCTCCGTGACCCCGCTCGGGGTCGGCGAGGGCGTCTCCGAGCCGGTGGCCCGGGCGGTCAAGGTCGTCCGGGAGAGCGGGCTGCCCAACCGCACCGACCCGATGTTCACCACGATCGAGGGCGAGTGGGACGAGGTGATGGACGTGGTCAAGCGCGCCGTCGAGGCGGTGGCCGAGGTCGCCCCGCGGGTCAGCCTCGTCCTCAAGGCCGACATCCGGCCGGGCGTCACCGGCGCGATGACCGCCAAGCTCGAGTCCCTCGAGCGGCACCTGTCCTGACCCCGGTCAGGAGCTGAGCAGCTCCTCCCGGCGGGCGAGCAGCTCGTCGCGCCGGGCGCGGATGCCGTCGCGGCGGGTGGCGAGCTCATGCAGGGTGGCCTCGATCCACCGGGCCACCTCCGCGACGGCCTCGCCGGTGCGCTTGATCCGGCTGTGCCGCACCGCGTCGACGATGATGTTGTCGAAGAACATGTCGGCGAACCAGCGCATGTCGATCTCGGGCAGCCGCGGCTCGGCGTGGATGCCGACGTCGGCGAGCTCCCGGCCGAACGCGTCGAGGGCGCGCTGGGCGTGCCAGGCGGCCTGGTCGGCCTGGCGCAGGTGACCGTGCTCGACGAGGTCGGCGAGGCCGCCACCGCCGAACATGTCCCAGGTCGAGGCGCCGCGCGCGGCGCCGAGGTTGTGCAGCACCTGCGCCACCGCCTGCCCGGCGGAGACGCCAGCCCGGTGCGCCTCCTCATGCTCGCGCAGGTCGGCCTCGGCGTCGGCGAGCGCGCGGGCGATGCCGGTGAGCTCCCGGGCGCGCGCGTCGCCGGAGGCGAGGAGCTCGCGCTCCCTGCGGGCGAGCGCCTCCTCGAACCGGCGCTGCACGCCGTCGAGCTCGGCGAGCTCTTCCTCCACTGCGCGCAGGTCGGACAGCAGCCACTCGAGCCGGTTGCGCTGGCCGTCGAGGCGGAGCCGCGCCGCCTCGGCCTCGGCCCGCTCCCGGGCGAGCCTCTCCTCCTTGCCGCCGGTGAGCGCGGCGAGGAAGGCCCGGAACCCGTGCTCCAGCCGGCCGACGTCGCCCTCCTCCTTGGCGAGCGCGGCCTCGAGCTCGCCGATGAGCGCGCGAACCTCGCGGACGCGCGTGTCGAGCACGGCCCGCTCGCGGGTGAGGCGCTCGAAGCGCCGCACGTGCTCCCGAAGCGTGCGGATGTCGTCGTCCGGCCCGGTCCGGCCGTGGGAAGCGGTGGCGTCGAAATCGGTCACGTCACTCGGGACGTACGAGCCGCCCCGAACGTTCCCTCACGGCTTCCGCCCGACGCCGCCCCACCCGATCGAAGAGAGCCGCGCGACCACCTGGAGCGGGATGAACTTCTCCTGCGGGATGAGCTCGAAGTCGCCCAGGAACGCCTTGATCTCCTCCACCGTCCTCGGGTTGAAGCCGGGTGCGGAGGCGGCGTAGACCTCGCTCACCGTCGCGACGTCGCCCTCCCGCGCCGGCCTGCGGACCATGTGGGAGATGCCGAGGTAGCTGCCCGGCGCGATGCGCCGCCGGATCTCGGCGACCTGCTCGCTCGGGTCCTCGAGGAAGTGGAGGATCGCGAAGAGCAGGACGGCGACCGGCTCCTTCTCGTCGATCAGGCCGGTGGCGAGCACCTTGGTCCACAGGTCGTCGATCTCGCACAGGTCGGCCTGGACCATGGCGACGTTCGGCGAGCTGGCGAGCAACGCCCTGCCGTGCACGCACACCACCGGGTCGTTGTCGACATAAACGACACGGGCGTCCGGATTGACCTCTTGGGCGACCTCGTGCACGTTTTTCTGGGTCGGCAGACCGGCGCCGATGTCGATGAACTGCGTGATGCCCGCTTCGCCGGCGAGGAATCGGACGACGTTGCCCAGAAACTCGCGGTGCTGCCGCGCCCCTTCACGGGACTCGGGGAACGCCTTCAGCACCCGCTCCGCGGCGGCACGGTCGACGGCGAAGTTGTCCTTGCCCCCGAGCATGTAGTCGTAGATCCGCGCGATGTTCGGCGTGCTGACATCGACACCGGCAGGGGCGCGTTCGGTCATGCACGTTCTCCTTGGGCGTTTGGATGATCCGGCGACGTCCGAGGAAAGAAGGCTTCCGCGTTCGCTGATCGCCGTACCGCAGCGATAATAGCGCCCTCGAACTTTTCTTCGCCGAAAATGCCGACATTTTCGTACGCATAGATGTTTCACGCCGCTCGCCCCCGCAGGTCCTGCCGGAGCGGGGGCGCCCCGGCGCAGGCGAGACAGGGCGCACCACCGGGATCGTCGCCGAACGTCACCGGCGGCCGGATGCGGAGCACCTGCACGGCAGGGCCGGCCTTCGGCGCCCGGGCGCCCCGTGGCACGTCCGCGGGCGCCGCCTCCGCCGGTGTGCCGCACGGCGGCCACTCCGGGAATGCCTGAGCCGGGCGGATCTCGGGTGCCGCCACGTGCCAGGGTGCCTCCTTCCGGGCCGGTGCGCCTGACGCCTCGGCCCACGGGCTTTCCCTCTCGGACCGTTCCATATGCCACGGATCTGATGGAAGTGACGCTTCCCACCGTGGCACGCGCGCGGCGTCCGCCCGGGTCGCCGGATAACCGAACGGCTCACCGGGCGGCACGCGCACGAGGGCGAGCCGTACCAGGGCGTACCGCCACGGCGGAGCGGCGATGGGGGCGGCCGCGCTCCGCCGGTGGCCGTGGGCGCGGACGGCCGCGCCGGGGACCGGGGCCGGGTGCGGGAGGCGGTGGACGCCGCGGTGGCCGGGCCGCCGCGCGGCGCAGCGCCGGCCGTCGATCCGGAGGTGGCCGCACATCGTCCGCACCCCGCCCGCGGGGTGGTCCGCGAGCCAGGCGAGGTGGTCGTCGAGCAGTCGCTGCGCGGCCGCGCGCAGGAAGTCGAAGGGGTGCCGTCCGGGCGCCCAGGCGTCGGACGCCAGCATGAGTTCGGGCAGGCCGAACCGGCACAGGCCGCGTGTGGTCACCGACCAGCGCGGGCCGCGGGCGCACGCCCGGCCGCCGGTGGCGCGGGCCTCGTCCCCTCGCCCGGCGCCCGGCGCGGCGGCCCGGTCCGCCGGGCCGCGGGTCCGGGCCGATCGGGCGGGATCGCCGCGCAGCCCGGGCGGCGGGGCGGCGCAGGCCGGGGGCCGCCGGTGGGAGGGGTGGGCGGCGCGGGTCTCGACGCGCCACCCGAGCCAGTCGTCGGTGAGCGCGAGGGTCCCCTCCGCCGGGGACGGGGCCGGGTCGGCGGCGACGATCCGGCCGGTGATCGCATCGGTGACGACACCGTCGTAGGCGTCCGCGATCGCCCGGGCCGCCGCGCGGGCGACGAGCGCGGCCCTCGGCTGCGCCGCGGGCGGAGCCGTGCTCGCCACGGCGACGTGGGAGGGCGGGTGCCAGACGATCGTCAGCCGGTCGGTGCCGAGGGCCGCGGCGGCCTCCCGGCGGTGCGGGTGGGGGATGCGCCAGGGCACCACCGCGGACGGATCGTCCGGTGCCCGGTCCACGGTGACGAGGTAGCGCGTGGTGGTCACCTCGGGCACGGCGAAGCTGATCTGCATGGCGGCCTCCTTGCGTCGAACCGCCCACAGCATGCGCCGCCGGTCGCCACCGCCGCCCAGCAGAACGCGGTTCTGTGGATAACCGTGGCCGCGGCGGCCCGCCGTACCGCCGAGGCCGCTCACCGGCCCCGGCCGCCGCGGCCCGCCCGGCCGTCCCGTACGTGCGGGAGCGGCCCCGCGCGCCCCGGGGACGGCCCCGCACCGCCCCCGGGGGCCGACGCGCCGCCGGTCCGCCGCGCTAGTCGTCGCGAAGGTCCTGGTCGACGGGGTCCCAGTCGCGGGTGATCGGCCGGGGGTAGTGACGGATCACGCCGGTCTTCCACGGCTCGTGGACGAGCGTGCGGGGCAGGTGGCCGACCTCGGGCACGTACCGGCGCACGTACTCGCCGTCGGGGTCGAAGCGCTTGGCCTGCCGTACCGGGTTGAACGCCCGCCGCGGCCGGGTGTCGTTGCCGGTGCCGGCCACCCACTGCCAGCTGCCGCAGTTGACCGCGACGTCGGCGTCGAGCAGGTGCTCGGCGAAGTGCTCGGCGCCGATCCGCCAGTCCACGCCGAGGCACCGGGTGAGGTAGGCGGCCGCGATCAGGCGGGCGCGGTCGTGCAGCCAGCCCTCCGCGGCGAGCTGGCGCATGGCGGCGTCCACGATCGGCATGCCGGTCCGGCCCTCGCGCCAGGCCGCGACGACGTCCTTGTCGTCGTTCCAGCGCCGCCCGCGCGGCCGGTACTCCCGCCGGTCGATCTCCGGGAAGGCGAGGGTGACCTGGTGGTGGAAGTCGCGCCAGCACAGCCGCCGCACGAACTCCTCACTCGCCGCCCCGGCGGTGGCGAGCTCGAGCGGCGAGATGCAGCCGAAGTGCAGGTACGGGCTGAGCCGCGAGGTGGTCTCCCCCGCCAGGTCGTCCTTGGTCTCGGCGTAGCTCTCCAGGCAGTGCCGCAGCCATAACGTCATGCGGCGGCGGCCCTCGGTCTCGCCGCCCCGCAGCGACCGGTACGGCTCGGCCTCGGGCAGCGGCGGCGGCCCCGGGTCCAGCCCCTCCGGGACCCGCACCACGGGCGGCGGCGGCACGACGGGGCGCCGCCGCTCGGCGGACCAGGCCCGCCAGTAGGGGGTGAAGATGCGGTAGTGGTCACCGCCCGCCGGCCGCAGCGCGTCCGGCGGGATCACGGTCACCCCCGGGAACGTGCGGAAGTCGAGGCGCCGCCGCGCGCACTCGGCCGCGAGGCGCCGCTCCCGGCGCCGGGCGTACCTGGTGACGTCGGCGCTCACCCACACCGCCTGCGCGCCGACCTCGTCCACCAGGCGCATCGTCTCGGCCACCGGATCGCCGCGCCGGAGGATCAGCTCGCCGCCCCGGCGCCGCAGCGAGGCGCGCAGATCGAGCAGCGCGTCGGCGAGGAAGCCCGCGCGGCGGCGCGGGGGAAGGGCCGGATCGGCCACGAACAGCGGGACGACACGGCGGGCGCGGGCGCAGGCGGCGGCGAGGGCCGGGTGGTCGTGCACCCGGAGATCCCGGTTGAGCAGCACGATTATGGTGTCCATCACAGCCAGCCTGACAAAACCCGCGGCCGCCGGCCCGCCCTCATGCCGAATCGGAAGCCCCGGGAATCGCCCATTCGTCGCAAACCTCCCGGTATCGGTGCGCCACCCGCACGTGCGCCGGGACGGTCACACCCCTCCGCCCGCCGTGCCGTACGGCCGAGCCGCATCCGGCCGCGCGCGTGACGGGCTTGGCCGTACCGGCGGCGTCTCCGCGCCACGGAGCCGGCCGGTCGAAATGCCCCGCCGACCCCGGCCGCCACGGACGACGTCCACGCCCGGCCGCCCCCGGACCGGCGCGGGCCGGTCCAGGCGAGCGGGCTCTCGCGCACCTCGGCCGCCGCCCGGGCCACCGCAGACCCGGACGCCGTGCGCCCGCCTGCGGTCCCTGCCGGGGATCGCACGGGAAGGTCGATCCACCCCCAACCGATCAGAAGAGATGTCCCATATGAGAGGGTTGTCCGTTTAGTCGGTTTTGGCGAATACTGTTCGGGTGGAAGTCGACGACACCCTGCACTTCCGCGAGGTGCACGGATACCGGCGCGCCTTCCGCATGGTGGGCGACGGTCCCCCGCTGCTGCTCATCCACGGGCTCAGCGACAGCTCGGCGACCTGGGCCCCGGTCATCCCCCTGCTCGCCGAACGCCACCTCGTGATCGCCCCCGACCTCCTCGGCCACGGCGCCTCCGACAAGCCGCGCGCCGACTACGCCGTCGCCGCCTACGCGTGCGGCATGCGGGACCTGCTGAGCGTGCTCGACATCGACCGGGTGACCGTGGTGGGGCACTCGCTCGGCGGCGGCATCGCCATGCAGTTCGCCTACCAGTTCCCGGAGCGCTGCGAGCGCCTCGTGCTCGTCGGCTCCGCGGGCGTGGGGCGCGAGGTCCACCCGCTGCTGCGCCTCGCCAGCTCCCCGCTCGCCGAGCCCGGCCTGGCGCTCCTCACCGCCCCGCCGGTCCGCTCGGCCGTACGGGCGCTGGCCCCGTTGCTCCGCGTCGGCCTGCGGCTCGGCAGGGACTTCGACTACGTGATCGACCGGTACCACGCCCTCACCAGCCCGACCGCCCGCGCGGCCTTCCTGCGCACCCTGCGCGCCGGCGTCGACGTCAACGGCCAGGTCATCACCATGCTCGACCGCTGCTACCTCACCCTCGGGATGCCCACCCTGATCCTGTGGGGCGCCCATGACCGCGTCATCCCGGTCGAGCACGCCTACACCGCCCACCGGGCGATGCCCGGCAGCGAACTGGAGATCTTCGCGGACTCCGGCCACTTCCCGCATCAGGACGAGCCGGAGCGGTTCGCCAAGACCGTCGAGTCGTTCATCGCCGCCACCGCGCCCCAGGAGTTCGACCCGGCCCGGTGGCGCGCGATCCTGCGCCAGGGCCGCCCCCGCTCCCCCGAGGTCTCCAGCGGCACCTGACCTCGACCCCGGCGGGACGGCCCCGCCGGAACGGTCGTCCGGTACGGCACGGCGCGGCGAGCGGGCGCCGCCGCGGGTTCGCGGCCGTGACGCGGCGGCCCGAACCTGGTGTCAGCGGTACGCAGGCGAGGTGCCAGCGAATCGTCAGTGGCGATCGCTAGGGTCGGTGCCGTTCAGACGACCAGGAAGGAATCCACCCGAGATGAAGCTCCCCACCCGTCTGCTGTCGGCCGCCGCAGCGGCGTTGCTGCTCTCGCTCACCGCGGCCTGCGACGCGGGGACCTCTGACGGCGGTGACGGCCGCGCCTCGGCCGCGCAGGAGCAGGCGACGGGAGGCGGCGGCACCGACACCACCGATTCCCAGTCCAGCTCCGGCGGCGGTTCGGACACCTCGTCCGGCGGCGCGGACAAGGGCGAGATCTGCGACAAGGCCCGGCAGGCGCTCACCCGCTTCAGCGACCGGGCGGCGTCGGCGGTGGGCGACCACTCGGTGTTCAACAAGGCCGCGGAGGACCTGAGCGCGGAGCTGAAGGAGCTGTCGGATCAGGCCGACGGCGAGCTGAAGACCACGCTCGCCGCGATGGCCCGCTCGTGGGGCTCCCTCAAGATCGACACCTCCGACCTCACCGCCTCGGCGAACGCGATGACCGAGGCCACCAAGCAGATCAGCGAGCAGACCCGGAACCTCATCACCGCCTGCGCCTAGTGTCTCGGCGCGTGCTCGGCAAAGGCCCGCCGGCCGGTACCCGGCCGGCGGGCCTTCTCCGTGGACCGGAGGGTGCTCAGCCCTTGTCCACGCCCTCGTTCGCGCCGCGCACGAAGTACCGCTGGAAGATCACAAAGATGATCGCCACCGGGATCGTGGCGAGCAGGGCGGCGCCGAGCTTGAGCGGGTACTGCGTGCCGACCCCGAGCGAGCCGGTGACGAGGTCGGCGATGCCGCGCGGCAGCGTGTACAGGTCGGGGTCCTGTACCGCGACCAGGGTGTGCGGCAGCTCGTTCCACGAGCCCTGGAACGAGAGGATGGTCAGGGTGATCAGCGCGGGACGGGCCATCGGCAGCACCACCGACCAGAAGATGCGGAACGTGCCCGCGCCGTCGATGCGCGCCGCCTCCTCCACGCTGGGCGGGATCGACTCGAAGAACTGCTTCATGATGAACACGCCCGCCGCGTCCGCCAGCAGCGGCACGATCAGCGCGGTGTACGAGTTGTAGATGCCGAACTGGTTCAGCACCAGGAACTTCGGGATGAGCAGCACCACGCCGGGCACCGCCATCACCGCGATGATCGTGGCGAACACCGCCCCCCGGCCGCGGAAGCGCAGCCGGGCGAGCGCGTAGCCGGCGAGCGAGTCGAAGAAGATCCGGCCCAGGGTGACCAGCACCGTGACCAGGACCGAGTTGCCCAGCCAGGTCGGCAGGTCGGTCGCCCAGAAGATCTTCTCGTACGCGTCCAGGGTCGGCTCGGCCGGGATGGGCGAGATCGGGTTGGCCGCGGCCTCCGGCTCGGTCTTGAACGAGTTCGCGACCTGGACCACGAACGGGTAGATGAAGATCAGCGAGAAGAAGACGAGCACGGCGTACCCGGCGAAGGTGCCGGCGATCGTCCGGACCTCGCCCCGCCGCCGGACGGCTCTCACGTGAGTCCCGGCCACCTCACGACCTCCCTCCGCGCTCACGCAGCAGCAGCCGCTGCAGCAGCGTGAACACCACGATGATCAGGAAGAGCACGAACGAGATCGCCGCCCCCGACCCGTAGTCGAAGTCGCGGAAGGCGGTGCGGTAGGAGAGGTAGGCGGGCGTCAGCGTGGTCTTGGCCGGGTTGCCCTGGCTCATCACGTAGATCTGGTCGAAGACCTGCCAGGTGCCGATCAGGCCCAGGGTCAGCACGAGGAAGAGCGTGGGCCGCAGCGCGGGCAGGGTCACGTTCTTGAACCGCTGCCAGCGGTTGGCGCCGTCGAGCATCGCCGCCTCCTCCAGCGAGACCGGCACGTTCTGCAGCGCCGCGAGGAACATGAGCATGAACGTGCCGGACGTGGTCCACACGACCAGCGCGATGATCGAGCACATCGCCACGCTCGGCCCGGACAGCCACTCCCACCACGACAGGCCGAACGGGCCACCCTCGGTCAGCGCGGCCGGCGGGTTGTCGATGTCGGCGATGCCGAGGCCGCTCAGCAGCAGGTGCAGCACGCCGCGCGAGTCGGAGAACCACGCGGGGCCCTGCACGCCGAACATCCCCAGCAGCTGGTTGATCACGCCGGTGTTCGCGAAGATGAACAGGAACACCACGCTGATCGCGACCGAGCTGGTCACCGAGGGGAAGTAGAACGCGGTGCGGAAGAACGTCTTGCCCTTCAGCAGCCGCGCGTTCACGATCATCGCCAGGCCGAGCGCCAGGGCGGTCTGCAGCGGAACGACCGTGATCACGTAGTAGATGTTGTTCCGCAGGCTGGTCATGAAGTCCTCGCGGGCCAGCCCGGGCTCGGTGAACAGCCGGGTGTAGTTCTCCAGCCCGACGACCTCGACCGAGGAGGTGAACGGGCTGCCCTGGCCGTTCCAGGCGGTGATGCTCACCCACAGCGCCATGAGGATGGGCAGCAGCACGAACAGCCCGATGATGATCAGCGCCGGGGCGACGAAGAGCCAGCCCGCGACGTTCTCCGCATCCCTGACGGACCGCCTGCGCCCGCCGCGCCGCGCGGCGCCGCGGGCGCCGGAGAGGCGCCCGCGGGTGAGCGTCGCGTCGGCCATGGCTCAGCCACCCAGGGCCGACTGGGTGTTCTCCTGCAGGCGGGCGAGGATCTGCTTCGGATCCCCGTCCTTCAGCTTCTGCAGCGAGGTGTCGAAGTCGGCCAGGACGCTCTCCATCTTCGGAGCGTTCACCGGGCCCTGGGCGTACTCGGCGCCCTTGACGAACGCCGCGTCCTCGGGGAACTCCTTGACGTAGGCCTCACCGGCCGCCTTGCGGGACGGCATGACGCCGAACGCCCGGGCGAAGGCCATCTGCTGGTCGACCGTGGTCATCGCCTCGACGAAGCTGATCGCCTGCTCCTTGTACTTGCTCTTGGCGGCGATGCCCCAGCACTGGGTGAAGGACAGCGTGCCCTTGCCCGCGGGCCCGGCCGGCAGCTCGTGCACGCTGTACTTCACGTCCGGGTAGTCGGCCTTCATGGCGCCCTTGATCCAGTTGCCCTCGATCGTCATGGCGGCCTTGCCCTTGCCGAACGCCTCGCCGCCCCAGCCCGCGTCGACCGCGGACGGGTAGACGGCCAGGCCGTCCTTGAGCAGGCCCTGGACGTACTGGAGGGCCTGGAGGTTCTCCTGGCTGTCGGCGGTGGCCTGCTTGCCGTCCTGGCTGATGATCCAGCCGCCCGCCTGCTTCATGAAGGCGCCGAGGCGGTCGCGGGTGTCACCGATCACGAGCGGCGTGATCCCGGCGTCCTTGAGCTTCTTGCTGACCGAGGTCAGCTCCTCCCAGGTGGTGGGCACGTCGCTCTCGGAGAGCCCGGCCTTCTTCCACAGCTCGTCGTTGATCACCAGGCCGAGCGTGGAGAAGTCCTTCGGCACGCAGTAGTAGGTGCCGTTGTAGGTGAACGTGGCGCGCAGGCTGTCGTAGAAGCCCTCCGGGTCGGAGATCTTGCTCGCGTACGGCTCGAGCGCGCCGACGCTGGCGTAGTCGGCGAACCGGCCCGCCTCGACGTAGAACACGTCCGGGGGCGAGTCGCCGGCGAACGCCTGGCCGAGCTGCTGGGCCATGTCCTGGGCGGGGACGACCGTGGCCGAGTTGCCAGTGGCCTGCGCCCACTTCTCGGCGGCCTCCTGGACCGCCTTGGTCTCGGCCTCACCGGACGAGCCGATCATGATCTGCAGCTTGGCGGGACCGCTGCTCTGGGGTGTGCTCGCGGTGTTGTCCTCGAAGCCACTGCCGCAACCGGCGGCGAGGAGGGCGCAGGCCGCCGCGGCGGCTGCCAGGGCTGTGGTGGTCTTCCGTGTCATGGCGAATGTCCTGATCTTGACTGTTCCGATGGGGGGTACGTCGTGTCACGGACGACCAGGGAAGGCCGGAGCAGCACGGACTCCTTCGCCTCCGCCTCGCCGTCCAGCAGCCGGGTGAGCAGCCGGACGCAGCGGGCCGCCGCCTCCTCCAGCGGCTGGCTGACGCTGGTCAGGCCGATCGCCCGGGCGACGGGCGTGTCGTCGAAACCGGTCACCGCGAGGGGGCGGCCGAGGGCGCGGGAGGCCTGCAGCGCGCCGAGGGCGAGCGAGTCGCTGGCGCAGACCAGTGCGGTCGGGACCGGATCGCGGCCCAGCAGCTCGCCGACCACGGCCTCCGCCGCGGGCACCTCGTCCGGGCAGGCGTGGTCGAGACCGGTCGGGTCCTGCCCGGCGGCGGCCATCGCCCGCAGCCAGCCCTGGCGCCGGTCGTCGCCGACGCCGGAGCCCGCGGGCCAGCCGAGAAAGCCGATCCGCTCGTGGCCGGCCTCCAGCAGATGCCGGGTCGCGGCCTCGGTGCCGGCCGCGCCGTCCACGTCCACCCACAGGTGGCGGTCGGGCGCGTCCCATGGGCGGCCGAACGTCACGAACGGCAGCCTCCGCTCGGCCAGCCACGTGGTCCGGGTGTCCCGGTGGTGGGTGCTGGCCAGCACGAAGGCGTCCGGCTTGTACGTGCCGAGCAGGTCCTCGTAAGTGGCGATCTCCGCATCGTCGTCGGCGGCGGTGTAGAGCAGCACCCGGTAGCCGTTCTGCGCCGCGCTCTCGGTGAGCGCGTGCAGGAAGCGGTCGAGCACCGACCCGTTGATGCCGTCGCCGGTGGACTCGATGCGGGTGGCGATGAGCCGGGACCGGCCGGTGCGCATCTGCCGGGCGGCCTGGCTGACGCGATAGCCGAGGGCCTCCACCGCCTCGTAGACCTTGCGGCGGGTCTCCTCGCGCACGACCTCGGGGGAGTTGAGGACGTTCGACACGGTCTGCCGGGACACACCGGCGTACTTGGCGACCGTGGCTATCGTCACCTTCTTCGCCATTTACGCCTTCTTGAGAAGTTGAACGATCAAACTGCGGTACGGCATGATTTGATCGTTCAAATTACGGAGGGATGTCAGGACTGTGCACCTTTGAGCGCGTTCTGTCAAGCCCTGGTTTCCTCAGACCCTCTGAAGCACAAAGCCCTACAGCGAACCCCCTAGATCATCAGGAGACCCGCGTTCCCATGCCCGGCCAGGCCGACCCACCCTCCCGGCAACCCCTGCTGCACGACCTGGTGAGCACGATCGCCGCCCCCACGACCGCCCTCAGCGGCGCCGACGGCCAGATCCGGCACATCGGGGCCCAGGGCCTGTTCCACGCCGACCGGCGCGCCCTGTCGCTGGCGCGGCTGCTGGTGGACGGCAAGGAGCCCGAACCGGTGAGCGCGGCCGTGGACGGCGCGGCCCGCTCCAGGTTCGTCTCCCTGCCCCGGTGGCTCGACGGCGACTCCATCGACCCCACCGTCCGCATCGACCGCACCCGCACCGTCACCCCCGGCGGCATGAGCGAGACCATCGAGATCTCCTCGGCCGCGGCCCGGCCGATCACCGCCGAGGTGAGCGTGGAGCTCGGCTGCGACCTCGCCCCCATCGAACGGGTCAAGACCGGCGGGAACGGCACCGCCCTGCCCGCCGAGACCGCCGGCGACGGGCGGCTGCGCTGGCGGGACGACGGCATCACCGTCGAGGTGCACGGCCCGGACGCGCACGCCCGGCCCGGACCGGCCCCCACCCTCACCTGGGCGGTCACCCTCGCCCCCCGGCAGCGCGTGACGCTCACCTGGAGCGTGCGCGTCACCGACCCCGACGCGGTGATGGCCGCGCCCGCCGACCCCGCCGAATGGACCGACCTGGAGGTGACGGCCGCCGACCACCGGCTCACCCGGCTGCTCGCCCGCTCACTGGACGATCTGCGCGCGCTACGGCTCACCGAGGCGGGCACGCCCCCGGGGCACACCTTCATCGGCGCCGGGGTGCCCTGGTACCTCACCCTGTTCGGCCGGGACAGCCTGTGGACCGCCCGCATGATGCTGCCGCTCGGCACGGAGCTCGCCGAGGGCACACTGCGCACCCTCGCCCGGCGGCAGGGGATGAAGGTGGACAAGCGCACCGGCGAGGCGCCGGGCAAGATCATGCACGAGCTGCGGCGCGGGCTCTTCGTGCTGGGCGAGTCGGAGCTGCCCGCCGCCTACTACGGCACGATCGACGCCACCCTGCTGTGGATCAACCTGCTGCACGACGCCTGGCGCTGGGGCATGCCCGAGGACCGGGTCGCCGGCCTGCTGCCCGCGCTGGAGGCCGCGCTCGGCTGGCTCGCCGAGTACGCCGACCCGGACGGCGACGGGTTCGTCGAGTACATCGACGAGGACGGCCGCGGCCTCGCCAACCAGGGGTGGAAGGACTCCGGCGACGCGATGCGGTTCCACGACGGCTCCCAGGCCGAGCCGCCGATCGCGCTCGCCGAGGTGCAGGGGTACGCCTTCGAGGCGGCCCGGAACGGCGCCGCGCTGCTCGACGCGTTCGGCCGCCCCGGCGCGACCCGGTGGCGCGACTACGCGGCCGCGATGGCCGAGCGGTTCCGCGACCGCTTCTGGGTGGACGGCCCGCACGGGCGCCACCCCGCCCTCGCCCTGGACGCGGCCAAGCGCCCGGTCGACTCGCTCACCAGCAACATCGGCCACCTGCTCGGCACCGGCATGCTCACCGACGCCGAGACCGAGGCGATCGCCGCCCTGCTCGTCTCCCCCGCCATGGCCGGCGGCTACGGCCTGCGCACCATGTCCGCCCGCGACAAGGCGTTCAACCCGCTGTCGTACCACTGCGGCTCGATCTGGACCCACGACACCGCGATCGTCGTGGACGCCCTCGCCCGCGCCGGCCGCGGGCGGGAGAGCGCGCTGCTCGCCCGGTCCCTGCTCGACGCCGCCGAGCTGTTCGACTACCGGCTGCCCGAGCTGTACAGCGGGGACGACCGCGCGGTCACCCCGCGCCCGGTGCCCTACCCCGCCGCCTGCCGCCCGCAGGCCTGGTCCGCGGCGGCCGCGGTCTGCCTGGTGCGGGCCGCGCTCGGCGTGGAGCCCGACGTGCCGGGCGGGCGGGTAACATTCCGGCCCCTGCCGGACGCGCCGTTCGGCCCGCTCACCGTCCGCGGGCTGCGGATCGCCGGATCCGCGGTGGACGTGACGGTGCGCGCGGACGGTGGGATCGAGGTGTCCGGCCTGCCGGCCGGGCTGCGCGTGGAGACGCCGTAGCCCGCCGTCACCTCGAAGCGCGCCGCGCGGCGGAGCGGTGCTCCCGCAGCTCCAGGTCGATGAACGCGCCCACCATGGCACTCCACACGGCCTCGGCCACCTCGGGGGCGAGGCCGTGCTCGAGGGCGCGCCTGCGGGCGGCGGCGAGCACCTCCTCGACGCGTCCGGGGGCGCGCACCGCGCGCTCGTCCGTCTTGAAGCCGGCCGCGGCCTTGACCAGGCGCTGGCGGCGGGCGAGCAGCACGGTGAGCTCGGCGTCGATGGCGTCGATCGCGGCGCGGATCTCGGCGAGCGACGCGGGCGCGTCGCCGTCCGCTCCGTCCGCGTCGCGCCGGGGCGGGGTGGCGGCTTCGGACATGGCGTTCACCCTATCTCTCGTGCGTGCCGCCGGGTGGACGGACGTCCACGGGTTCGGACCGCCCGCCGGCGCGGCGTCGGTGGCGCGGCCCGCCGGGATCGCGGCGCCCTGACCGGCGCCGCCGGCCGGGCGGGTGCGGGTTGCACCCGCCCGGCCGGCGGCGCCGGTCAGGAGCGGCGCAAGGACGGCGAGGACGCGGCCCGGTCCGCACACCCTTGGCCGCCCGCAGGCCCGCGGCCATCGAACGGCCGCGCACCGGACGGACGCCGCGGGGCGCGCCCCGCGGCCGCGCCGGTGAGCCGCCTCAGTACTCGAGGCCCCAGTCGTGCGGGCCGAGCACGTACCGGTCCCCCTCGGTGACCAGCCAGCCGTGGCAGACCAGGTCGTCGAGGCTCGCCCGCACCACGCCCTCGTCGAGCTCGGTCATCCGCACGATGTCCCGGACCCGCGGCGCGACCCGCTCGACCGCGCACGAGGCGACCGCCTCGTACACGAACGTCTCCACGTCGGACATCGCCTGCACGTCACGGAGATCGTCACGGGGCTCAGGCACGCTGCCGCGCCCCCTCCCGGAGCCGCTCGGCGTCGATGTGCCGCTGCGGGTACCGCCGCAGGTACTCGGCCTCCAGCTCGCTCATGCGCTGGTTGTGGTTGCGCAGCGCATCGTCCGAACCGTGCAGCAGGGTCTCGGTGCGCGTCTGGTGCAGCTGGCCGAGCTCGCGCAACAGGTCCTCGTCGCTGAGCCGTCTCGGATCGATTCCCCTCGTCATGGCGATCGCCTACCCGTGGTTTCAGACCGTTGTGGGGTTGTCCCACCGCTCGTCGGGGGCGCCGTCGTCGGCCACCGCGTTCGGCGGATCGGTCGCGGAGGGGGTGTGCTCCTCCGCGAAGTCCGGCTCGTCGCCCGCATCCGGGTCCCGGGGCCGCCGGTCCGCGAAGGACCTGGCGTCGTACGTTCTCGGTCCGGTCATCCCGATCTCCCCCTCCGTGCCCTCGCCCGGCCCCTGCCCCACGGCGGCCGGTTGAATCCACACGGCTGAATCCACACGGCCGGATCCGCGCGTCCGGCGGTCGAATCCAGGGGAGTACGGCGCGCGGTCGCGCCGCGCGGCCCGCCGAGGCTAAGGCCAGGAATAAGGCGGTGCTTTGCCGGGTTTTGCACGGTTGTGAGTGACATGATCCGCGGCATCGCCCGGGGCGAGGCCCCGGTCCCCCTCTCCGTGCTCGAGCTGGCGACCGTCGGCGCGGGCGCCACGCCGTCCGAGGCCCTCGCCGTCAGCACCGAACTCGCCAAGCGCGCCGAGGAGTGGGGGTACCACCGCATCTGGGTCGCGGAGCACCACGGCATGCCCGGCGTCGCGAGCTCCTCGCCGGCCGTGCTCATCGCGCACCTCGCCGCGCACACCCGCACGATCCGGGTCGGCTCCGGCGGCGTGATGCTGCCGAACCACGCACCGCTCGTCATCGCCGAGCAGTTCGGCACGCTGCACGCGCTGCACCCGGGCCGGATCGACCTCGGCCTGGGCCGGGCCCCCGGCACCGACCCGGCGACCGCGCGCGCCCTGCGCCGGGTGGACGTCGATCCGGACGACTTCCCCCAGCAGGTGGCGGAGCTCACCGCGTTCCTCGACGACGACTTCCCCGAGGACCACCCCTACCGGAACATCCACGCCATCCCCGGTGAGGCGAACATGCGCGGGGTGGGCCGCCCGCCGATCTGGCTGCTCGGCTCCAGCGGCTTCAGCGCGCGCCTCGCCGGCCTGCTCGGCCTGCCGTTCGCGTTCGCCCACCACTTCAGCGCGGCGAACACGATCCCCGCGCTGGAGCTGTACCGGTCGACGTTCCGCCCGTCCGAGGTGCTCGACCGCCCGTACGCGCTGATCGGGGTGAACGCGGTCGCGGCCGACACCGACGAGGAGGCGCTGCGCCTGGCGCGCACCGGCGCCCTGTCGATGCTGCGGCTGCGCATGGGCCGTCCCGGCCCGGTGCCCACCCCCGAGGAGGCGGAGAGCTACCCGTACTCACCCCTGGAGCGGGAGATCGTCGAGGGCTGGCTGTCCAACGTCGTGTACGGCTCGCCGGAGACGGTACGGCGCGGCCTCGACGAGCTGCGCGAGCGCACCGGCGCCGACGAGCTGATGATCACGACGAACATCCACGGCGGAGCGGCGCGGCTGCACTCCTACGAACTGATCGCCCGGGCGTACAAGATGATCTGACCCGATCGGTGCGGCCGCCCCGGGCGGCGGCGCGTGCGGGCCGCGCGGCTTTCGGGGACGCCGGGGAGCCGCGTGCGGCGCCGGTCAGCCGACGGCGAAGGCCGCCCACACCACCTTGCCGGTGCGGAGCGGCGACCACCCCCATGCGGCGGACAGCGCCTCCACCAGGTTGAGCCCGCGCCCGGACTCGGCGAGGTCCTCCCCCTCGGCGACCACCGGCGCGCGGTCGCTCGGGTCGTGCACGGCGCACACCACGTATCCGCCGTGGTGCAGCAGGCGGAGCCGGATCGGCCGCGGGGTGGCGAGGTGCGGTACGGCGTGCCGTAACGCGTTGGTCACCAGCTCGCTCACCACGAGCTCGACGTCGAAGGCGAAGCCCTCCAGTCCCCACTCGTGCAGCGTGCGGAGCGTGAACTCGCGCGCGGTCCGCGCGGCGAGCCGGTCGGCGCCGAGGCCGTACGCGCGCTCCTCCACGGCGGGATTCGGGCCGGCGACCGCGCCCGGCAGCCATGCGGGGACGGTCCCCCTGGTCGAATTCTCCGCGGTCCAGGACAGCGGGTAGGCGGTCATGTGCGGTCCCCGTGGCGTCGGTCGGCGGGCACGGTCGGGAGTAAATCTTCGTAGAAGACGATCTCATATGCAAGGGACGGATGCACGTGCATCAGGAACCTTCATCCGCACGGTCGACAACCCGAGCCCCGATTCGCCCGCCGCACGGCACCGGCCCGCGCACCGAAACGGGCACGGCTCGCGATGAGGCGGCCGGGGACCGGAACGCCCCGGCGCGCCGAAGCCCGCGCCCGCCGGCGCCCGCCCCACCGAGGCGTCCCCGATATGTGCCATATGCGAAGTTTCACCGCCGCGCCGCGGCCGCGATGCGCGGTCGTTGATACGGACTCGAGAAAACCGTGGTTTCGACTTGACCGATTCCTGGAACCTCGCGGGCTCGAGTGGCGTATCTTGCAAAAGCAAGGTCGTCTGTACTTACATATGCACGTGCATCCGCAACGGGGTGAGGAACGTGATGGGCGAGGTTTACAACGGCATCCCGGCCGACCGGCTTGAGGGTGTCGTCTGGCGAAAGAGCAGCCACAGCAACCCGAGCGGGAACTGCGTGGAGGTGGCGCGGCTCGCCGACGGCGGGTTCGCCGTCCGCAACTCCCGCCACCCGAACGGGCCTGCTCTGATCTTCACGGCCGCCGAGATCGCCGCCTTCGTCGCCGGCGCAAAGGACGGCGAGTTCGACGACCTGACCGTCTGACCTTCCCACCGATGGGGCCCGTCCGTGGGGGGCGGGCCCCATCACCCTTCCCGGCCGCCCGCATCCGGCGGCCGGTCCGGCGGGACCGGCCCCATGCCCGCCGCCGGGCGGGCCCCGCCGTCCGTCGTGCGGCCCGCCGGGCCCCGCACGACGCTCCTCCGCCCGCCGCGGCGCGGGCGGCGATGAACGTCAACCGGCTACCTCGGCGCCCGCACCGGGCGGCGGGCGCACCCACGGCCGCGGCGACGACGGCCGACGGCCTCGCGCGCCCCGGCGCCGCCCCCGCGGGGGCTCAGTTCGTGTCCCGCCGCCCCAGCGGGTCCAGCGGCTCCGCCGGACGGAGGTCCGGCTCCGGCCAGTGCAGCAGCAGCATCGCGGCGTCGTCGGCGAGGGGGCAGCCGACGTGCCGCAGCAGGTCCGCGCGGAGCGCGTCGAGCGCCTCCTGCGGGTCCTCCCGCTCGCGGAGGATGGCGGCCCGGTCCGGCAGCGGGTAGAACTCGCCCTTGCGGTTGCGCGCCTCGATCACGCCGTCGGTGTACAGCAGCACCCGGTCGCCGGGGCCGAACGGCAGGTGGAACGGTTTGGGGACCTCCAGCCGCAGGTCGGTGAGCCCGAGCGGCGGCGACTCCTCCGGCGGCTCGGCGAAGACGCTCGTGCCGTCCTTGTAGAGGATCAGCGGTGGCGGGTGGCCGCAGTTGAGGAAGTAGATGCCGCCGTCCCCGGTCACCTCCGCGATGATCGCCGAGACGAACCGCTCCTCGTCGGGCAGGTGCCGCGCGAGCACCTGCTCGAGCCGCGCCACCACGCCCTCCAGGTCGGCCTGGTCGTAGGCGGCCTGCCGGAACGTTCCCACCACCAGGGCCGCGGTCTCCACCGCCTCCAGGCCCTTGCCCTGCACGTCGCCGACGATCACCCGCACCCCGCCGGGCGTGGTCACCACCTCGTACAGGTCGCCGCCGATCCGCGCCTCGGCGGCCGCGGACGTGTAGGAGAGCGCGACGTCGAGGTCGCCGGCCCGTCGCGGCACCGGCCGCAGCAGCACCCGCTGGGCCGCCTCGGCGACGAGGAGCACGTTGGCGAGCTGCCGCTCCCGCCGGATGCGGCCCAGGCTCGCCAGCATGCTGGCGACCGTGACGCCGGCGATGGCCAGCACGTTGAGGATGTTGCGGAGCGTCCAGTCCTGGTCGTTGTACGCGACGAGCAGCACGCACAGCGCGCTGGCGAGCAGCCCGATCAGCGCGGTGCGCCGCACCGTGCAGGACACGCTGGCGAACGCGGGGCCGAGGGACAGCAGCGGCAGGTAACCGACCCCGGGGCCGGTCACCACGTCCACCACGACCACCGCGGCCATCACCGCGAAGGGGAGCAGCTCCAGCAACCTCTGTGTCTTCATGCACGCCACCACGACCAAGGCCGTTCCGGCCACGGGGGAACGGCGATGGGGATCACGTTCCGGCCTCTGTCGCTCTACACGCCGTTACCTGCTCACGCGCTCGACCGTCACGGCGTTACTCCTCGATACGGCTGGGCGCTGGGTGACTGCCGGGCGGGGACGCACCTTCCGGGGGAGGAAGGTGGACGTCCTCAGCGTACGCCGTCCGGCCGCACCCGCAATCCCCTGCGGCCGCGCGGTAACGACGCGGCATGACCGGAACGCGGGTGGCCGGGGTACGGAAATTGGGGAACGCCGACGGGGGCGCCGGGCGTCCGCGGCCCACGGTACGGCTAGGCCGTTCCCCCGACCACCCGGTGGAACCGGCGGCGCAGACCGGTCACCTGGAGCAGGCGCCGCAGGCTGGAGGGCGGGTTGGCGAGGGTGAGCCGGCCGCACCGGGACGCGAGCCGGTCGGCGGCCTTGACCAGCTCCTCCAGTCCGACCAGATCGCAGAACGGCACGCCGGCCAGGTCGACGGTGATGATCGGGCAGCGGTTCTCCGCCACCGACTCGATCACCTCACGGAGCGGGCCGGCGGTGACGATGTCCAGCTCTCCGTACACCTCGATGACCGGAGCCCCATCGGATCCCACCCGGGTGACGGTGCGCAGCGGGATCGCCGGCGCGCCGAGCCTCGCCGTCCGAGGCGCGCTCGTGACCGAGGTGAGGGCCGCGCCGTTGACGCCGCGCAGGGCGGTCACGCCATCGTCCCCGAGGGGGGTCGGGTAGCTCCCGTGAGTGAACTCCATATGTCAGCGCCTTCTCCGGCGTAGAGGGTCCTGTCGTCACCGACATCCAAACGCTCTCGCCCCTATATGTCTTCGTTTTCGTGAAGAACGTTCTCGCTTCACGCTTTATTCGGCCCATGACGAAAGGTGATCATGGCGAGCGGTGCGCTCCCGGGGCCCGAAGCCCCTCCCCCGCACCCGGGAGCCGCTCGCCCAGGGGCGTGAACGCGCTGGTCACGGCGCGTCCCACGGCCCAGAGCGCGGCGCGAGGCCGCCCCGCCGTCCCCGGGCCGCCGGTGACCGAAATCACATCCCGGGCCGTGCCGTTTCCGGTACGGCACGGCCGGGCCGGACGGCCGCCGTTCACCGTACCGCGCGCGGGTGGCGGTCCCGCCGCCGGGCGGTGCGGCCGGGGCGGCCGGTCACGTCCGGTCGCACGAGCCCGCCCGCGCCGGGTCGGCGAGCACCGAGGCGAGCGGCGGCCGCTCTGCGACGCTCACGTCGCTCACCCGGGCGCGGCCGCGCCCGTCCCGGTCGAACTGGAGCAGGGTGGCGTTGAGCGGCTCGGGCGTCACCACCCGGCCCTGGCGTTCCAGGCGGGACCAGGCGGTGAGCATGATCTGCGCGGCCATGCGGCCGAGCGCCGGGGTGGACTGGTGGCGGTGCTCGCGGACGCCGAGGTCCACCTGGGCCATCGCGTCGAGACCCGCCTCCTCGAGCAGGTCGATGAGCAGGCCCAGCTCGACCCCGTACTCGGTGACGAACGGCACGCGCTCCAGCACCGCGCGGCGGGCGGCGTACTCGCCGGCGAGCGGCTGCACGAACCCGGCGAGCTCCGGCCAGTAGAGGTTGATCAGCGGGCGGGCGACGAGCTCGGTCACCCGGCCGCCGTCCCCCCGGTGCACCACGCCGTCGGGGGTGACGAGCGGCCGCTCGTAGCCGCCCTTCACGAACACCACGCCGGGGTCGGTGAGCAGGGGGCCGAGCAGCCCGGTGACGAAGTGCGCGCCGAAGTTGCGCAGGTCGGCGTCGATGAACACGATCAGATCGCCCTCGGCCGCGGCGAGCCCCTTCCACAGGGCCTCGCCCTTGCCGGACAGCGGCGGCAGCTCCGGGAGCACCGCGTCCTGGTGGACGACGCGGGCCCCGGCCGCGGCGGCGACCTTGGCGGTGTCGTCGGTGGACCGGGAGTCGACGACGAGGATCTCGTCGACGAGCGGCACGGCCTCGACGAGTTCGGCGCGGATCGTGGCGACGATGTCGCCGACCGTCTCCTCCTCGTCCCGCGCGGGCAGGACGACGCTGATCGTGTGGTCGGCTCCGTCCGCGTGCTTGGCCGCGGCGAGCTCGGCGGCGGTCCACTCGTCCGCGGACCGGGTACGCCGCATCCACTCGCGGACCCGCGCCAGCGTCGCCGTCGACGAGGCGTCCAGGTCGAGGTGGGGATAAACCTGCAGCTCGTCGTCGATCATTTCGGCCCCCTGGGATCGCATAAAGGACTCTCTAGCGGGCCGACATCCCCATAATCAACCGTAATGAACGCCTAAACCTGAAACTTGTTCGTTGCATCCTGCTCCCCTGGCCGCCCGGCCGGATGTGCGCATCCGGACATCCGCCGGACACCGCGACACACCGCGGGTGAAACCCGTTACCGCGCGTCGAGCACGTCGAGGGTGAGCGCGGCCGACCAGCCGAAGTCGTGGCAGCCGTGGCCCTCCCAGGTGAACGGGTCGAAGTACTCGCGGAACCCGGAGGCCGCGGTGACCTGGATGATGCTCTCCGCGACGAGGGTGGCGAGCTCGGCGCGCCGCTGCCGCAGGCCGTGCCACAGCAGCCAGGCGGTGTTCACCCAGGCGGGGCCGCGCCAGTAGCGCGCCCGCTCGAACGCCGGCCCGCCGGGCGCGTAGCTCGGCGGCAGCCCGGCGTACAGCCCGAACCGGGTGACCGCGGTGTCGATCAGGCGGTCGGCGATGTCGCCCGGCAGGTCGGGCAGGATCAGCGGGGTGAGCCCGGCGATGCTGTCGGCCGCGAGCGCCTTACCGGTGAGCAGGTCGCGGGCGAGGAACAGGTTGCGCGCCGGGTCGAAGAGGCGCTCCACCATGGCCCGGGTGACCGCCTCGGCCTCCTCCAGGTGCGGGCACGGGTCTCCGCCGATCTCGGCCGCGATGTCGGCGAGCGCCGCCTCGGCCGCGCCGTACGCGGCGTTGAACAGCGGGTCGGCGACGACGAAGGCGTGCTCGTCGAGCAGCCGGTCGTCCCGGTACCCGCCGTCCCGGTAGGCGACGGCGAGCGCGACGTAGCGCTGGTAGTCGAGGTCGGTCGGCCGCTCCTCCGGGGCGACGTGGGCGATGTCGCGCCGCCGCTCCCGCAGCGGCTCGGCCGGCACGGCGGCGAGCGGCTCGTCCCAGGCCGGGCTGTTGTCCATGCCCGACTCCCAGGGGTGGACGATCGCCACGAGCCCGTCACCGGCGGGCCGCCGGTGGGTGCGCAGGTACTCCTGCTGGGCGACGAGCCGGGGGTAGATCTCGCGGAGGAAGGCGCGGTCGGGGGCGAGCTGGTGGACCCGCCAGGCGGCGAGCGCGTGCACCGGCGGCTGCACGATCCCCGACGTGGCGACCTGCGGCGCGGCCGGGGCCTGGTGGGACCGCCAGAAGGCGGGCCCGGGGAAGTAGGCGTCCTCCGGCACCGACGGGCTGAACACGATGTGCGGCACCCGGCCGTCCGCCCACTGGGCGTCGAACAGCGTCAGCAGCTCGCGGCGGGCGCGTTCCGGCGCCCAGCCCGCGAGCCCGATCGCGATGAAGGCCGAGTCCCAGCTCCACTGGTGCGGGTAGAGGGTGCGCGACGGGACGGAGTGGGTGCCGGTCCAGTTGGCCGACAGCACGCGTACGGCCGCTTCACGGAGATCGTCGATCGCGGGGGCGGCGACCGGGGCGGTGCGGGGCGCCTGGGCACGTAGCGGCGCTGTCACAGGACTTCCACTTTCTTCATGACCTAAGTGATGGGGCAAATGACGTAGCCCGACACACACTTTCGTCGCGGCTACACATAAGTGTGTCGCCGGGCGGCGCTAAGGGGGAGCAGTCTTAGAATCCATGATTCCGGCGTGCTACACAAGGGTTTCCGGGAGAGTTCGATCGCCTCACAGCCGGTCATTCTCCCTGGTCAGAAAGCTTACGGATAACTCGGACGATCGCAACTTGACACCTACAAGAGGGGCATACAACCCCGCTTCCGCGTCACGGATGACGGGGTTTCCGGGAAACTTGGGGAAACTCCGGAAACACGGCTGAAATCGCGATCATGTTCCGGACCGGCGCGCCGTCCCCGCGTGTTTTCACCTGATCGTTACCTCGTACGCCCCGCCGCGCCGCGGCCGCGGGCGGCCCCGGTCAGCCGTCGGCGGCCCAGCCGTGGCGGCGGCGCAGCACGGCCGCCACGCGCGCGAACCGGGCCCGGTCGAGCACCGCGCCCTCGCGCCGGATGTCGTCCTCGTCGAGCTCGTAGACGCGGTCGAGGCGCAGGTACGACACGCGCCCCTGGCGGTCCCACGGGCCGGTGCCGAGCTCCAGCCAGTCCTCCGGGTCGCGTGCGTCGTCGCCGCCGCGGCTGGAGAGCATCATGCCGAGCAGCCTGCGCCCGTGGCGGCCCACGATGAGCATCGGCCGGTCCTTGCCGCGGGCCGGGTCGTCCTCGTACGGCACCCAGGTCCACACGATCTCCCCCGGATCGGCCAGGCCGTCGAGGTCGGGCGAGTAGTCGATCGACGCCGCGCGGGCGACGTGGTGGACCTGCCGGACCGCCCCGCGCGCCGGATGCGGGTCCTCGTAGAGATCACGCACGGTGGCAGCCTACGGAAGAGGGAGGCGCGCCGCCAGGCCGCCCGCCCGCCGCGGCCGCGTGACACCCGACACGGCCCGCGGTCCCCGCGCATGGCCGCCCCCGGAATACGCATAGGGTTTCCCCTATGAGTGGACACTTCGACGTCGTGGTGGTGGGCGCCGGACCGGGCGGGTACGTGGCCGCCATCAGGGCGGCGCAACTTGGATTGCGAACGGCGATCGTCGAGGAGCGCTACTGGGGCGGGGTCTGCCTCAACGTGGGCTGCATCCCGTCCAAGTCGCTGCTGCGCAACGCCGAACTGGCGCACCTGCTCACGCACGAGGCGAAGACGTTCGGCATCCGCGTCGACGGCCAGATCAGCTTCGACTACCAGGCCGCGTTCGAGCGCAGCCGTAAGGTCGCCGAGGGCCGCGCCAAGGGCGTGCGCTTCCTCATGAAGAAGAACAAGATCACCGAGTACGAGGGGCGCGGCCACTTCGTCGACCCGCACACGCTCCGGGTGACCGCGGCCGACGGCACCACCCAGACGATCACCTTCAACAACGCGATCATCGCGGTGGGCGCGGAGACCCGGCTGCTCCCGGGCACCCGGCGCAGCGAGCGGGTCGTCACCTACGAGGAGCAGATCCTCAGCGACAAGCTGCCGGGCAGCATCGTCATCGCCGGCGCGGGCGCGATCGGCGTGGAGTTCGGCTACATCCTCAACAGCTACGGCGTCGACGTGACGATCGTGGAGTTCCTCGACCGGATCGTGCCGCTCGAGGACGCCGAGGTCTCGGCCGAGCTCGCCCGCCGCTACCGCCGGCTCGGCATCAACGTGCTCACCTCGACCAAGGTCGAGTCGATCGACGACTCCGGCGACAAGGTGCGGGTCACCGTCTCCGGCAAGGACGGCGAGAAGGTGCTCGAGGCCGACAAGGTGCTGCAGGCGATCGGCTTCAAGCCGCGCGTCGAGGGCTACGGCCTGGAGAACACCGGGGTACGGCTCACCGACCGGGGCGCGATCGACGTCGACGACTACTGCCGCACCAGCGTGCCGCACATCTTCGCCATCGGCGACGTGACCGCCAAGCTCATGCTCGCGCACACCGCCGAGGCGATGGGCGTGATCGCGGCCGAGACGATCGCCGGGGCCGAGACGATGCCGCTCGACTACGTCATGATCCCCCGGGCGACGTACTGCCAGCCGCAGATCGCCAGCTTCGGCTACACCGAGGAGCAGGCCCGCGCCAAGGGCTTCAACGTGAAGGTGGCGAAGTTCCCCTTCACCGCGAACGGCAAGGCGCACGGCCTCGGCGACACGGTCGGCTTCGTCAAGATCATCAGCGACGACACGTACGGCGAGATCATCGGCGCCCACATGATCGGCCCGGACGTCACCGAGCTGCTCCCCGAGCTCACCCTCGCGCAGAAGTGGGACCTGACCGTGCACGAGGTGGCCCGCAACGTGCACGCCCACCCGACGCTGAGCGAGGCGATCCAGGAGGCGATCCACGGCCTCGCCGGCCACATGATCAACATGTGACGGGCGGCGCCCGCCCGATCCGATGCCCCGATCCCGTTCGGCCCGTGCTCGGCCGTGGCCGGGCCGGGTCGGCCGGTCGGCCCGGCCTGGCCGGACGTCGTCTCCGGCCGGGCCGGATCAGGTGATCATCGCCGACCGGGCCGGGCCAGGTGGTCGCGGAACCAGTCGGTGGCCAGTTCGGCGACGCGCTCCAGCGCGCCCGGCTCCTCGAACAGGTGGCCCGCGCCCGGCACGATCACGAGCTCGTGCGGGGCCGTCATGAGGCGGGCGGCGTCCCGGTTGAGCTCGATCACGACGTCGTCGCGCCCGCCGACGATGAGCAGCACCGGCGCCTGGACCCGGGGCAGGGCCTCGGGCGCCAGGTCCGGGCGGCCGCCGCGGGAGACCACGGCCCGAACCAGGTCGGGCCGGGCGGCCGCGGCGCCGAGCGCCCCGGCGGCCCCGGTGCTCGCCCCGAACAGCCCGAGCGGCAGCCCCTGGGTGCGCGGCCAGGCGGCGAGCCAGTCGACGGCGTCCACCAGCCGTCCGGTGAGCAGCCCGATGTCGAAGCGCAGCTCCGCGGTCCAGGCGTCGCGGGCCTCCTCGGCCTCGGTGAGCAGGTCGAGCAGGAGCGTGCCGAACCCGGCCTCGTTGAGGTGGGCCGCCACGGCCCGGTTCCGCGGGCTGTGCCGGGAACTGCCGCTGCCGTGCGCGAACACCACCAAGCCCGCCGCGTCCGGCGGCAGCACGAGGTCGGCGTAGACCTCGGCGCCGCTCAGCGCGATCGTGAGCGTCTCGATCGTCGCCTTCACCATCGCCCCCTGTGCACCACGTCGTCGAAGTCCCTGCGGTCGGGGCGCTCGATGGGCCGCAGCGGACGGTCGGCGGGGTAGCCGAGCGCCAGCAGATAGGCGCACACCCGGTCCTCCGGCAGGCCGAGCACCCGGCGCGCCATCTCCTGGTCCCCGACCGCCGAGTGGCCGCTGCCGACGCCGAGGTCGGCGGCGGCGAGCGCCATCGCCATCGTGGCCTGCCCCAGGTCGTAGTACGTGTGCCGGAGTTCGCCCTCCGTCTCGGGCTTCGGGATGACGAGCGCGACCGTGGCCGCGGACTGGGCCACGTGCCCCGCGCCCTGCCACACCTTCGCCAGGTCGGCGAGCTGCGCCCGGTCGGTCACCACGACGAAGTCCCACGGCTGGCGGTTCCGCGCCGACGGCGCGCGCCGCCCCGCCTCGAGTATGCGGTCGAGGTGTTCGGACGGTATCGGCCGGTCCTCGAACCGCCGCACGTTCCGCCGCGCCCGGATCGCGTCCCATGTTTCCATGATCTGCGCCCTACCCCGCGCCCTCCGCGGGAAACGAGGCGATCTCGGATGTCATGACCCGCGCACCCGGTCCGCGGTACGGCGATTCGCCGTCGTGTGCGACCGCGACCCGCCGGTGCCGCGATTGTGCGACGGCGGCCGCCGCGGAGACGGTGCGCGGGGCCCGCCGGCGGATCCGGCCGGGGATCACCGATGCGGCGTTAAGCGCGTTCCAAAAGCCGGGTCCGGTTCCGGAAGATCGCGTCATGTGGGACGCTGGAGATCACCTGTGGCGCCAGGGGGACCGTTCCGGAGGCTCAGGTTCGGCCGCCCGGGGCCAGGGGCACGGCCGAGGCACGCCGCCGCCCGCGGCGGCGTCAGGGGCGACGACCTGTGAGGTGGTGCATTTGGGCCTGATCACCTGGCTGTTCGGGCGGCGCCTGAACCTTCCGCCCGCGGTCACCCGCGTGGACGTCCACCGCGACCTGCCCGTTCCCATGCCGGACGGCGTCGCTCTGCTCGCCGACCTGTACGTACCGCGGCGGATGCCCGAGGCGCCCACCGTCCTGATCCGCACGCCGTACGGCAGGCGCGGCCTGTTCGCCCTGCTCAGCGCACGGGTGCTCGCCGAACGGGGGTTCCAGGTGGTGCTGCAGAGCGTGCGGGGCACGGGCGGTAGCGGCGGCGCCCTCGACCCGTTCGCGCAGGAGCGGGCGGACGGCCTCGCCACGATCGACTGGGTCAGGCGGCAGCCGTGGTTCCACGGGAAGTTGCTGCTGTTCGGCATGAGCTACCTCGGGTACACCCAGTGGGCGGTCGCGGCCGAGGCGGGTGAGCGGGTCACCGCCATGCACGTGACCATGTCCACGGCGCGGATCCGGGACCTGTTCTATCCGGGTGAGACGTTCGCCCTGGAAACCGCGCTCACCTGGACGGCCCTGATGAGCCGCATGACGGGCGACCCGGTGCGGGACGGCCTGGCGCAGCTGGTGCCGGACCGGCGGCTCGCCCCGGCGCTGCGGCACCTCCCGCTCGGCGAGGCGGACGTGGTGGCGACCGGGCGCAAGGTCGCCCACTTCCGGCAGTGGCTGGAGCACGACGAACCCGGCGACCCGTACTGGAAGGCCGAACGCGACCACGACGGGAGGCTCGCCGAGGTGACCGCGCCCGTGGCCATGGTGGCCGGGTGGCACGACATCTTCCTGCCGTCGCAGCTGGAGGACTTCCAGGCGCTCGCGGCGGCGGGGCGCAAGCCGTACCTCACGATCGGGCCGTGGGGACACGGCAGCCTCGAGTCCGCGGGCGCCGCCGTACGCGAGGCGATCACGTGGTTCACCGCGCATGTCAAAGGGGAGCGTCCGGCGATGCCCGGCGGCCCGGTGCGGCTGTACGTGCAGCAGGCCGACGAGTGGCGGGACTACGCGACGTGGCCTCCGCCCGGCGCCCGGCCGACCACGTGGCATCTGCATGCCGACGGACGGCTCGCCGTCGAGCCGCCCGAGTCGTCGGAGCCGACCCGCTACCGCTACGACCCCGCGGACCCCACACCGTCGCTCGGTGGCCCGGCGCTCGCCCTCGGACCGACCCGCCGCGACAACCGGTCGCTGGAGGCACGGCCGGACGTCGTCACGTTCACCGGCGCGCCGCTCACGGCACCGATCGACGTGATCGGCCCCGTGCGGGCGGTGCTCCACCTGCGCACGGGCGGCGAGCACGGCGACGTGTTCGTACGGCTCTGCGACGTGGAGCCGTCCGGGCGCTCGATGAACGTGTGCGACGGAATCCGGCGCATCGTCCCCGACCGGTTCCCGCCGGGGCCGGACGGGGTGCGCAGGGTGACGGTGGAGCTGTGGCCCACGGCCTACCGGTTCGCGGCCGGGCATCGCATCCGCGTGCTGGTGTCCGGCGGCGCGCACCCCAGGTACGCCCGCAACCCCGGTACCGGGGAGCCGCTGGGCACGGCCACCCGGCTGGTCGCCACGACACACGAGGTGTTCCACGACCCGGACCACCCATCGGCGTTGATCCTCCCGGTCATGGGCCCGGCCGGGTGATCAGGCCATGGCCCGGCCGGCGTGGACCGGGCGTCCCGGGCCGTCAGAGGTAGGAGGGGCCGGTGACGCGGTGCCGGAACGTCCACCACACCCACGCCTGGGCGGCGACGAGCACCGGGAGCAGGGCGAGGATCACCGGGGTCAGCCAGGATCCGGACGAGCCCGCCTCGAGCGGGAGCCGCGTCCCGGTCAGCACGCCGACCACGGCGAGCGCGATCGCGGTGAGCGCGAAGGTGCGCCCCTCCCCGGTGCCGCCGGAGTGCCCGGAGAGCACCGCGGCCCGGTGCCGGAGCGTGCCGCGCAGCCGCAGCGCGGCGAACGCCAGGCCGTGCGCGGCGAACAGCGCCGCGAGCACCGCGGCGGGCACGAGCGCGGGCGGCCCGGCGATGCCGATCACGCCGCTGAGCAGCGACCCCCAGCTCAGCGCGAGGCCCCAGCTCCCGGCGACGATCACGCCGTCCCACCAGGTCTGCCAGGCGCGGGCCGCGAGCCGGCTGCGCAGCCACAGCCCGGCGTCGCGGAGCACCCACGACAGCAGCAGCGCCACGACCACGCCGGGGTTCCCGGCGAGCAGCTCGCCCTCGAGGCGGGGGAAGAGCCCGGCGAGCATGCCCCCGGCCGCCACCAGCCACACCTCGTTGCCGAGGAAGAACGGCGCGATCGCGGCGAGCACCTCCCGCCGCTCGCCGGGGGTGCGGCCCAGGTACGGCAGCACCATGCCGACCCCGATGTCCGCCCCGGCGAGCACGAGGTAGCCGATCGCGAAGAAGGCCAGCACCAGGATTTCCACGTGCACTCCCTCAGAAGGTCAGGGCCGGGTCGGGCCGCTCGGGGACGGTGGGGCGCGGCGCGCCCCCGAGGCTCACCTCACCCGGCCCGCGCCGGGCGGTCCGGGCCAGCAGCCAGTAATTGATCACGACGAGCACGGCGAACACCGCGGTGAAGGCGATCAGGGAGAACCGCGCCTGCCCCTCGGTCATCGGCGACATCGCCTCGGCCGTGGTGAGCAGGCCGTACACGGCCCACGGCTGCCGCCCCATCTCGCGGAAAATCCAGCCGCCCATCATGGCGATGAACGGCAGCGGGATCGTCGCGACGAGCGTCCAGTGCCACAGGCGGAAGCCGTACACCGCCCGCCGGAAGAGCATGAGCAGCACGCCGGCGATCGAGAGGTAGAACAGCAGCCCGAACACGGCGAGCATGGTGATCCCGCCGGCCGACACCCAGCCCTGCGGCGGCACGTAGTCCCCGGGGCCGTGCAGCGCGGTCATCTCGGCCTGCACCTGGGCGATCCGCGCCGGGTCGGCGTTGAACGCGGCGGCCTTGCCCGGCTGGAGCAGGCCGAACCCGATGCCGCCGAAGGTCGCGGTGAGGAACGTGGCGGGCAGCGACACGCCCAGCCCGAGCCGCAGCGACTTGCGGAAGAACTCCCGCTCGGCGGTACGGCGGGCGAGGTGGTAGGCGCTCACCCCGGCCATGACGAACGCGGCGAGCAGGAACGAGGCGGACAGCACGTGCCCGAACGCCACGGTCGCCGCCGGGTTCGTCAGCATCGCCGCGACGTCGGCCACGTGCAGCACGCCGCCCTCCCGGCGGTAGCCGACCGGGTTCTGCATGAAGCCGTTGGCGACCAGGACCCAGTACGCCGAGGCGTACGCGGTGAGCACGACCACCCAGATGAGCGCGAGGTGCGCCCACCGGTTGAGCCGGTCCCAGCCGAAGATCCACAGGCCGAGGAAGGTCGACTCGACGAAGAACGCGACCACCGTCTCCAGCGCGAGGGCGGACCCGAACGCGTTGCCTGCGAAGTCGGTGAGCCCGCGCCATGCCAGCCCGAGCTGGAACTCCATCACCAGGCCGGTGACGATGCCCATCGCGTAGTTGATGACGTAGAGCTGCCCCCAGAAGCGGACCATGCGCAGGTGCACCGCGCTCCGGCCGATCGTGGCGCGGGTCTGGATGACGGCCACGAGCGTGGCGAGGCCGAGGGTGAGCGCCACGAACGAGAAGTGCGCGCCCGCGGTCAGCGCGAACTGCAGGCGGGCGAGGTCGACGGTGTCCATACCGGCAGCATCCGGGTACGACACCCGCCCGCGCGTCGTCCCGCGGTCGGCTTTCCCGCTACATCCCGGGTAGCGGACGGCGCGGCGCGGATACTTCCGCGGGAGTACGACCGGAGGTCAGGAGCCGAGCCAGCCCGGGGTGACGAGCGCGCCCTCGTAGGCGAGCACGACGAGCTGGGCCCGGTCGCGGGCGCGCAGCTTGGTCATGATCCGGCTGACGTGGGTCTTCACGGTCGCCGGGCTGACCACGAGCTTCTCGGCGATCTCGTCGTTGGACAGGCCGCCCGCGATGAGCGCGAGCACCTCACGCTCGCGTTCGGTGAGCGCGTTGAGCTCCGGGCCGGGCTCGGGCCGCTGCACCCGGGAGGCGAACTCGGCGATGAGCCGCCGGGTCACCGAGGGCGAGATCAGCGCGTCGCCCCGCGCCACCACGCGCACCGCGTGAATCAGCTCGGCGGGCTCGGTGTCCTTCACCAAAAAGCCGCTCGCCCCGGCGCGGAGCGCGCCGTAGATGTAGTCGTCGAGGTCGAAGGTGGTGAGGATGATCACCTTGACCGCGTCGAGCCGCGGGTCGGCGGCGATCCGCCGGGTGGCCTCGAGCCCGTCGAGCTCGGGCATGCGGATGTCCATCAGCACCACGTCGGGCGCGGTCTCGCGGGCCTTGGTCACCGCCTCGGCGCCGGTGGCGGCCTCGGCGACCACCTCGATGTCGTCCTCGTCGCTGAGGATGGACCGGAACCCGGCGCGGACGAGGGTCTGGTCGTCGGCGAGCAGCACGCGGATCATCGCACTCCGTTCAGGGGTAGTTCGGCGGTGACCCGGAACCCGCCCTCGGGGCGGGGCCCGGCCTCCACGGTGCCGCCGAGCGCCGCGGCCCGCTCGCGCATGCCGAGGATGCCGAGGCCGCTGCCCTCGGTGAACGCGGCGCCCGGGCCGTCGTCCGCCACCTCGATCCGGAGCCTCTCGTCGTCGCGGGCGATGGTGAGGGTCGCCTCGTTCGTCCCGGAGTGCCGGTGGACGTTGGTGAGCGCCTCGCGGATGATGCGCGTGGCGGCGAGGTCGACCTCGACGGGGAGGCGGTCGAGCGGGCCGGACAGCTCGGTGCGCACGTTCAGCCCGGACGACTTGACCAGCTCGTCCACCCGGGCCAGGGTGTCGGCCGGCGTGACCGGCGCGGCCTCGTCCACCTGGCGCAGCGCGCCCAGCGTGGCGCGCAGCTCGCGCAGCGTCTCCTTGCTGATCTCCTTGATCGCCCGCAGCGCCCGCTCGGCGTCCTCGGGCCGCCGCGCGATGCCGTGCAGCGCCGCCGACGCCTGCACGTTGATCAGGGAGACGTTGTGCCCGATCACGTCGTGCAGCTCGCGGGCGATGCGCAGCCGCTCCTCCCCGGCCCGGCGCCGGGCCTCCGCCTCCCGGTTCTGCTCGGCCTCCCGCGCCCGCCGTTCCGCCTCCCGCAGGTAGCGGCCGCGGTTACGGCTCACGCTCCCGGCGGCGATCGCCGCGACCACCCAGCCGGAGATCATCAGGAACGCGCTGTCGTCCACGTGCCGGACCTCGCCGGTCTCCCCCAGGCCCATCGCGATGAGCCCGGTGGCCCCGACGGCGATCGCGGGGACGAGGTGGCCGCGCTCGGCGGCCGTGTACAGCACCACGAACGGCAGGAAGATGAGCGGGCCGTCGAGCTTGGCGTACGGGTAGTAGGCGAGCGTGGCCCCCATCACCGCGATCAGCGCGGCGACCGGCCACCGCTCGCGCACCAGCACTCCGGTCACGGCGACGGCCGGCAGCACCACGTCGAGGGCGTTCGGCTGCAGGTGCGGCCGAAGCAGCCACGTCCCGGCGAGGCCGGCCACCGTGAGGGCGACGATGGCGAGCGTCACCATCGTGCGCGCCGGAATCCTCCGCATGCTCAGCACCGTGCCCGCATTGTCCATAGGTTTCCAACCTATGGGCCATACGCCGGTGGTCGTATCCGCGCCCTGACGGCGTACGCCCCGCGGACGATCCGGCGGCGCAGGGGCGGCGCCGCGGCTCGGGTACGGCCGGGCAGGGCCGGTTCACCCGTCGCGGGCACGCGGCGGGTGCGTCACGGCGGGCGGAGGTCCCCCCGGGCGGCCCAGGCGCCGCGGGGACCGGGATCGGGACGCCGCAAGGTCACGCCGGGAAGTCGAACTCGCCGCTGCGCACCCCGGCGAGGAAGGCCACCCATTCCGCACGGGTGAACACGAGCACCGGACCGTCCGGGTACCTGCTGTGGCGTACGGCGACGCGTCCCGAGCCGTCCAGCACCGGACCGGCCTCGACGCAGTTGCTGCCGCCGCTCGCGCTGTAGCTGCTGACGTGCCAGGCCACGGGGAGCCGTGCGGAATCCGCCATGTCTGCCGCCTCGCGTCTAGGACCTCGCAAGCTTGTCCGCGGTCGCCCGGATCAGCTCGATCGACTCGGCAGAGTCCAGACAATCCTGGCGAATGCGGTCGTATTTCAGCATAAGCTGCTGCACACCGCTCCCCTCGATGTAAATTCCGCCCCCCGGAGTATCGGCATAACCGATTTCCGGATATGGCTCGGGCATATCGAAGATGAGAAAGGATCCCTCCGGGCTCGCGAGCGTGGTGGCGGAGAACGGCAGCACCCGCACCTCGATGTTGGGGTAGGCCGCCAGCTTGATCAGGTGCCGGAGCTGTTCCTCGAGCACCGCACGGCCGCCGGGCGCGCGGTACAGCACGCTCTCGTCGAGGATCGCCTCGATGTGCGGCGGATCGGCGGCGGCGAGGATCTCCTGCCGCTTGAGCCGGAACCGGGCGCCCGAGGCGGAGAGCGCGGCGGTGGGGTCGGCACCGCGGATCACCGCGGACATGTACGCCGGGGTCTGCAGCAGCCCGAACACCACCGACACCTCGAAGGACCGGATGCGGCGCGCCCGGGACTCGAGCCAGGCGTAGTCGACGATGTGCTGCGCGAGGTTCCCGGCGTAGTTGTCCCACCAGCCGACCCGCCACACCTCCGCGGCGAGCTCGAGCAGGGCGTCGCGCTGCGGCGTGTCCGCCACGCCGTACAGATCGAGCAGCGCCCGCACGTCGTCGGGGCGCGCCGGGATGAGGCCGGCCTCGTACCGGCTCACCGTGGTCCCGTCCTTGCCCAGGTGCTCGCCGGCGTCCTTGAGCAGCAGACCCGCGGACTCGCGCAGCTCCCGCAGCTGCCGCCCCAGCCATTGGGCGCGCAGCGTCATCCCACGTCTGACACTGATCGTAATCACCCCATCACGATAGGACCACGCCGAGATTACTACGGGTCATGAACGCATTGCGAAGCGTTGGAGAAAGCCACGCGCACGGCTGCGCGCACCTGCTACCGATGCGTGGCCGTCCGACCCGCGTGCGAACGCGCGCCGTGACCCGGACGGCGCGCGCATCCGCGGGGAGGGGTGATCATGAGGCCGCCCCGGACGCCCGGGGCGCGTCGCGCGGCCGCGGCGCGCGGATCGCGTCAGTCCCGGGGCCGCAGCAGCCCGACGGAGAGCCCGTCGAAGCCGAGCCGGATGAGCTCCTCGCCGAGCGCGGCGGTCTCCCGCAGCGTGTCCTCGAGCACGACGAGCTGCCGGAACGCGCGGCCGTACGCCTGCTGCTCGGCGAGCGGCAGGCGCGGGATGCGGGCGCGGCGGGCGTCGAGCCGCCCGGTGCCGGAGTGCCCGCGCGGCGGCTTGAGGTGCCCGGCGAAGCGCAGGAACCCGGCGAGGAAGTGCGGGTCGAGCTGTTTGCGGTCGACGCGGTAGAGGCTGAGCTGCGGGCCGAGCACGGCCCCGCCCTCGGTGATCACCCGCGCGGTCACCTCGCCGGTGACGTAGCTGGTGACCACGTCGTCCGGCTCGACGGTGACGAGCCCGGCCCCGGGGAAGGTACGGCCGGACGGCGGGGTGCCGAACGCGACGTCCTCGGCGGTGAGCACCGGCACGTCGCCGCGGTCGACGACGAGCCGGAACGGGGCGTGGTGGATGGTGACGAGCCCGGCCTTCGCCAGCTCGCCGACCGTGGTCGCGGGCAGGTCGGCCCGCTCGGTGAGCACGTCGAAATCGGGCACACCGGCCGCGAGCGCGGCCGACACCTCGCGAAACCGGTCCCGGGCCGCGGCGAACGCCGCGGCGAGGTCGAGCCCGGCGTACGCGGGCCGGTGCCGCGCCGGGCTGAGGTCGACCTCGTCGTCGAGCAGGTCGAGGATGCGTACGGCACGGCAGCCGTTCGGCGGCTTGGCGCCGTCGGGGTCCTCCCGGTAGGCGGCCCAGGCGCGCTCCAGCACCTCCAGGTCGCGGGCGGCGTCGGCGATGAGGATCTGCGACGGCGGCCGGTCCCCCACGTCGGGGCGGCGCAGCAGCCACAGGTCCGGCCCGCCCGGCTGCACGGTGGCGACCATGCGCAGCGCGCCCGCGCGCAGCAGGTTGGCCCGGATGCGCTTGCCCGCGCGCCGCCCGGCCGCGGTGCCCGGCATGAGGATGGCGACGTGCCCGCCGGGCCGTACGTGCGCGAGGCAGTGCTGCACCCAGGCGAGCTCGGACTCGCCGCGCGGCGGCAGGCCGTACTCCCAGCGGGGATCGCCGATGAGCTCCTCGTAGCCCCAGGCGCGCTCGTTGAACGGCGGGTCGCAGATCACCGCGTCGGCGCGCTCGCCGTCGAAGCCGTCGGCGCGCAGCGAGTCGCCCGCCACGACGCGTGCGGGCGTGCCGCGCAGCAGCAGCCGTACCGCGGTGATCCGGGCGGCGCTCGCGCCGATCTCCTGGCCGATCGGCCGGACCTTGCCGGACGCGTGCCGGTCGGCGGCGAGCAGCAGGGTGCCGATCCCGCAGGCCGGGTCGAACACGGTGCCGCCCTCGGGCGCGACGAGGCGCACCATGAGCTCGGCGAGCTCGGCGCGGGTGACCGACAGGTGGCGCGAGTGCGTCTCGGCGTAGCGTTCGCAGAGGAACTCGAACGCCTCGGCGTGGCCCTTCTCGGCGGCGAGGGAGGCGAGCTGGCGGACGAGCGCGGCGTCGTCGATCGGCGAGCCCGGCCCGCCGGGCAGGTCGGGGCAGGCGGCCTCGACCGCGTCCGGGAGGCGTTCGGCCAGGTCGGCGCGGCGCCGCAGGCGGCGCCAGCCGGACGGGTCGCGCATGAGGTAGAGCAGGAACGCCCCGGCCCAGGCGACCGCGTCGCCGAGGCGCAGGTCGTCGGCGTGGGTCCGCAGGCCCTGCCATACCCGGTCGGCGAGGGACAGGTCGTACACCTTGCCGTTGCGGCGCAGCCAGCGCTCGACCTCGTGGAGGGAGAACAGCGGGCTGGAGGACGTGCCGCCGATCGGCTGGGGGAAGTCGTCGTAGCGACGGCGCCAGTTGCTCACCGCCGCCCGCCCGACGCCGGCGAGCCGGGCGATATCGCCCGCGTTCACGGTAGCGTCGTCCGTCACTGTCTTCTCCTTAGCCAACTACGCCGGGCGCACCGCGATCCGCCGAGCCTGCCTCGGAGCCCAGGTTAGTTCACAGAAGCCTAAGGGTCTACAGCGCACTACTTGTGAAGCGACTCAACCAAATGATTTACTGCCCCCATGCCAGAGACAGCGCGGTACGCACTTCGCTACGCGGCCGGATCCGACGTCGGCCGCCGACGCGAGCAGAACGAGGACTCGGCGTACGCCAGCTCGCGCTTGCTCGCCGTCGCCGATGGCATGGGCGGGCACGGCCATGGGGAGGTGGCCAGCTCGGTCGCCATCGCGGCGCTGGCCGCACTCGACGACACCCTGCCCGAGCGCGGCCCGGAGGGCATCGACCTCGTCGCCGCCGTGGAGGCGGCGGTGAAGAAGGCCAACATGCGGCTGCGCGAGATGACCGGGCGCGACCCGTCGCTCAAGGGCATGGGCACCACGCTCACCGCCATGCTCTGGGACGGTACCCGGTTCGCGCTGGCGCACGTGGGCGATTCGCGCGCTTATCTGCTTCGGGGCAACGTTCTCTACCAGATCACCCAGGACCACACGCTGGTCCAGTCGCTGGTGGACGAGGGCCGCATCACTCCCGAGGAGGCGGCCGTGCACGCCCGCCGCTCGATGCTGCTGCGCGCGCTGGAGAGCAGCGGCAACGTCGAGCCGGACCTGTCCCTGCGGGAGGCGAAGGTCGGCGACCGCTACCTGCTCTGCTCGGACGGGCTCACCTGCGTGGTCGGGCCGCAGCAGCTCTACGAGGCGATGGTCGGCATCCCCGACCTGAAGGAGCTGGTGCAGCGGCTCATCGACATGGCGAACGAGGCGGGCGGCCCGGACAACATCACCTGTGTGGTCGCCGACGTGGTCGAGGTGGACGAGGCGAGCGAGGCCGACGACACCAGGGAGATCAGGATCAACGTGGGGGCGTCGTCGGAGTACTCCCACCACATCGACTGAGCGGTCGGCCGAGCGCGTACGGCGCGCCGCCGCAGCCGCGTCCGCGGCGCATGCCGAGCGCGCCTCGCCGGCGTGTCCGGCACGTGCCGTACCCGGGGGACCGCACGGAGGGCCGTATGCGCCGCGGCCGGAAACGCCCCGGACGGGCGACGACCGCGCGCGCCCGGCGCCGTCGCCGCCGCGGCGATCGCCGCATGGGCCGCGGAGGGGGACGCGCACCGGCACGGCGCGGACGGGCGCATCGGCTCCGCGCGGGACGCGACGGGTCACTCGACCTTGCGGGCCACGCCGACCGCGAGCCAGCCGGACGGCGGCGGCTCGTCCTCCGGAGCCCGCCACACGGCGCCGTCGGTCATGCCGGGCTCGACCAGCTCGAACCCCTCGAAGAAGGTCTCGATCACCGCACGCGGGCGCAGCACGAGCCGGTCGCGCATGTCCGCGAACGCCTCGGTGAACTCCCGGGCCGTCTCCGGGTTCTGCCCGTCGGCGGACATGTGGCTCAGCACGAGGTGGCTGCCCGGGGCGAGCTTCTCGCCGAGCCGGGCCACGATGCCCTTGGGGTCGTGCTCGTCCGCGACGAAGTGGAGGACGGCGACGAGCAGCAGGCCGACCGGCTCGGTGAAGTCGATCAGCGACGTGAGCTCGGGGTGGCTGAGGATGTCGTCCGGCCGCCGCACGTCGGCCTGGAACACCGTCGCCGTGGGCAGCGCGTGCACCTCGGCCCGGTAGTGCGTGACGACCAGCGGGTCGTAGTCGACGTAGACCACCTTCGCGTCCGGATCGACGCCGTGCACGATGTCGTGCACGTTCACCCGCGTCGGCATGCCGCACCCGATGTCGACGAACTGCCGGATGCCGGCGTCGAGCAGGTACCGGACGGCGCGGCGGAGGAACCGGCGGTTCTCGGTCGCCGGCGTCACCCAGCGGTCCCTGCCGAATAGGTACCGGATCCGCTCGAAGACCTCGCGGTCGGCCGGCAGGTGGTTCTTGCCGCCCGTGGCCGCGTCGTAGATCCGGGCGATGACCGGGACGGCCGGATCGAACTCGGGAAGGGCCTGCTCCTGGCTCACGCACACCTCCCGTGACGAGCGCCGACGAGCGAACGCCGCAGCACGACGGTTTGCGGACTCATCGGTCTCCCCCCGATGCCGGCCACGAAACGGCGCAGCAGCCGACCACCTCAGAATGGCGGTAATCACGCATCGGCCATGATTTTTCCATAAGTAGTCCCAGGCCGGGGTAAGACCGACATGAGCCCGCCGATCCTCGACCGCCCACCGGGCAGGGCGGAGGTGAACCGTGCTCACCGCCTTCTGGCTCACCACCTGCCGGCTCACCGCCCGCGGCGCCGGGCCCGAACGCCGTCACACCGCGGGCGCCGCGGCGTGGCGGTGGTCAGGCGGCCCGGGCCTCACGCGCCGCCAAGAGCCCGAAATAGACGACTTTGCCCCATACGGTGGGCTCCCAGTCCCAGTAGTCGGCGAGCGCGGACACGATCGCGAGGCCCCGCCCGGACTCGCCGTCCGCCACGGACCGCGCGCGGCCGACGCCGCGGCCGCCCGGGTCGTGCACCTCGACCCGGAGCTGCGCGCCGAGGTCGACGAGCACGAGCAGGACCGGCTTGCCGGGCGTGCCGCCGTGGATCACCGCGTTGGCGACGAGCTCGCTGGTGAGCAGCACCGCGGTGTCGACGTCGACCGCCATGCCCCACTCGGCGACGGCGGCGGCGACCGCCTCGCGGGCGAGCGCGACCGAGGAGAGCGCGGGCTCCAGGCAGAGCGTGCGCGACAGCGGGGCGCGCCGCAGCCCGGTGCGCGGCGGAACCGGCATCACGGTGACCGTGCCGCTGGCCGCCGGAGGCTCGCCGCGGCCCGGGACCGCGCCCCGCATCCCGCGCCCCGCCGTACCGCCACCCGTGGTCGCGCATCCGGCCCCGACCGGGCCGCGGGGCCGCCCGCCCATGTGCTCGTTCACGCCGGGAACCTCCCTGTCGCCGCGGGGTCGTCCCGAACAGGCCGCGCCGCCGCCCGGCCTACGCCGCCCATTCGGTGACGCCCTTCCATTTGACAAAAAGTCAGGACACTAGTCAAACGGAAGTAAAGGCCATTCGGTTCACCGGACGAGAGGCCGATCACGGAAATTCCCAAAGGCCCTGAACTGCTCAGATACCCGCTCTCCCACCAGCATCACCGGCACCGCCAATCCCCTCTCCCCCACCACGGTTCCCGGCCCACGGTGATTTCTCCAGCGTTTTCCATCACTGCTTTCCGCCACCTTTTCTGCTCAATTCGCGCCGGGCGGGAATTCGCCCCGGGCACATCGGGGAGCCCGGTGTGGCGGCGGTGGCGGCACGCACGTGCGGCCGGGGCCGGGCGCGCTCCGGGCCGCCGGCCGGGCCGCGGGGCCCGGGGCCACCCCATCGCGATCTTGGTCGGCGGATGCGACAGGCTATAGGCGGATTGCGACGTAAGGGGTGGTCTTTACGGTTGGCGGAGTGCGATCGGGCCGTTCCCGGCTCGCCGGGACGGTCGCCGGCATGTTCGCCCGGCGCAAGGCGGTCCTGCTGACGCACGCGCTCCTCGTCGAGGCGCTGACGGTCATCGTGCGGCCGACCATGTCCTACCGGGCGCTCGAGCTCGGCGTGCCCGCGGCCTGGCTCGGCGCGCTGTCCGCCGCCTTCGCCGTCGCGCCGCTCGCGCTCGCCCTCCCCGTCGGGCAGGCCGTCGACCGGTTCGGGGAACGGCGGGTGGCCACGACCGGGGCCGTGCTGGTGACCCTGGCCGGGGTGGCGTTCCTCGTGCTGGGCGGCCACGTCGCCGGGCTCGCCGCGGCGAGCGCGCTGTTCGGCGTCGGGCACCTCGGCTGCGTCGTGGGCCAGCAGACGCTCGTCGCGAACACCGCCGACCGGCGCGGCTACGCCACCGCGTTCGGGCACTTCACGTTCGCCTCGTCGCTGGGCCAGATGTGCGGCCCCATGCTGATCGCGGCCGTCGGCGGGGACCGCGCGATCCCCGACACCCGCCCGATCTTCCTGTGCGCCTGCGCGCTCGCCGGGGTGCTCGTGGTGCTGGCCGCGCTGCTGCCGCGCGGCGCGGCGCCGGCCGCCCGGCGGGGCGGCGGGCCGGGCGGTGTGCGCGCGATCCTGCGCACCCCCGGCATCCCGAACGCGCTGCTCACCAGCTGCGTGGTGCTCGCCACCGTGGACATCGTGCTCGTCTACCTGCCCGCGCTCGGCACCGAGCGAGGGCTCGCCTCGAGCACGATCGGCGTGCTGCTCGCAGTGCGCGGCCTCGCCGCGATGGGGTCGCGGCTGTTCCTCGGCCGCCTCGCCCAGGCGGTCGGCCGCCGCAGGCTGCTCGTGGTGAGCACGACCGGCGCCGCGCTCGCGCTGCTCGCCGCCCCGCTGCCGCTGCCGGTGTGGCTGCTCGGCTGCCTGCTGTTCGTGATCGGCTTCGGCCTCGGCGTCGGCCAGCCGCTCACCATGGCCTGGCTCGCCGAGGCGGCGCCGCCGGGGCTGCGCGGCCGGGCGATGTCGCTGCGCATGGTCGGCAACCGCACCGGGCAGCTGCTCATCCCCACCGCGGCCGGGCTGGTCGCCGCCGGGCTCGGCGCGGCGGGCGTGCTGTGGCTCACCGCGCTCGGCCTCGGCTGGGCCGGCCTCGCCGGCCGGCGGCTGCCCGCCGACCCGGGCTGAGCCCGCGCCGATCCGGTACGGCGGGCGTCAGGCGCCGAGGTCGCGCACGACGTTGTCGAGCCGGTTCGCCACCTCGTCGAGCCGCTCGTCGGTGAGCTCCCCCTCGCCGAGGAACGGCCTCAGGTCCCGCCGCCGGATCACGACAAGGCCCCGGTGCCCCTCGTCGATCTCGCCCTCCGGCAGCACCACGCAGTCGCCCCGGACGAACACCAGCGCCGCGTCCGGATCCGGCGCGTCCAGCAGCCGCCGCACGCACTCCCTGTCGATGAGCAACATCCGGCCCCTCCTCGCCCCGGCGTTCTGTCAGACCGACGCACTACCATCCGTGCGGAACGCCTCTACCCGGGCGAAGGGCGTTTAGCGGGACAACGGGGTTCTTCGCGCCGAGGCGAGGCAGAAAAGGGTTCAACATGCGTGTTTTCCGCTCGGACATGGCCGGGCGCGGACCGGTTCGCGCGCGCACGGCGGACCGGGCGAAGGCGGTGTCGTCGCCGCTGGAGGCGCGGTGAGCCGCCGCGGGTGGGTGCTCTTCACGCTGATGAGCGTGATCTGGGGCATCCCCTACCTGCTGATCAAGATCGCGGTGGAGGGCGCGTCGCCGCCGCTCGTGGTGTTCGCCCGCACCGCCGTGGGCGCCGCCATCCTGCTGCCGCTCGCGCTGCGCGGGGGCGGGCTGCGCGCGCTGCGGGGCCGCTGGGGATGGCTGCTGCTGTTCGCCGTCGTGGAGATGATGGTCCCGTGGGTGCTGCTCACCGACGCCGAGCGGCACCTGTCGAGCTCGCTCGCCGGGCTGCTCGTCGCCGCGGTGCCGATCATCGCGGTGATCGCCGGGCGGATCGCCGGTGACCGGGAGCCGCTGGGCGCGCGCCGGTGGATCGGGCTGCTCGTCGGGCTCGGCGGGGTCGCGCTGCTCGCCGGCCCGAACCTGTCCGCGGACGGCGTGCTGCCCATCCTCGAGATGTTCCTCGTCGCCGTCGGCTACGCGGCCGGCCCGCTCATCACGGCCCGCAAGCTCGGCGACGTGCCGAGCCTGCCGATGACCGCCGCATGCCTGTCGGTCGCCGCGCTCGCCTATACCCCCGCGGCGATCCTCACCTGGCCGGACGAGACGCCGTCGGTCCGGGTGGTGGCGGCGCTCGCCGCGCTCGGGGTGATCTGCACCGCCCTCGCGTTCGTGCTGTTCTTCGAGCTCATCCGCGAGGTCGGCCCCGCCCGGACCACGGTGATCACCTACGTCAACCCCGCGATCGCGGTCGCCGCGGGTGTGATCTTCCTGGGTGAGCCGCTCACCCTGTCGATCGTCGTCGCGTTCGCCCTCATCCTGGCCGGGTCGTTCCTCGCCACCGCGCGGTCCCGCCCGGCCGGCGAATCCGCTCCGGCCCCGGCCGCGGCGGGCGGCCGCGGCACGGCGAAGGACGCCCCGGCGAAGGACGGCACGGCGGACGGCGCGCCGGGCCGTACGGCAGGGCACGGCGACGCCTGACCGGCCGTACCGCTCTTCCGCGGGGGCCGCGCACGCGGCCGGCGGGTACGCCCGGCCGGGCGTGCCCGCTCGGTCGCTCCGCGCGGGGCCGCGGTCAGGGCCGCCTGGGCCGGCTGACGGACTCCACGAGCCCGTACTCGACCGCCTCCTCCGCCGACAGGATGCGGCCGGCCCGCGCGTCGGCGCGGATCTGCTCCACGTCGCGCCCGGTGAGCTCGGCGAGCCGGCGGTAGAGCGCCTCGAGCATGCGGCGGCCCTGCTCGTCGGCGGCGGCCACCTCCTCGGCGGTGCCGACCGCCGCGAGCCGGGGCTCGCCGAGGCGCAGCACCGAGTTCGGGGTGGCCTGGCGGTGGGTGACCGCCGTGAGCAGGCCCACCGGCGGCCCGCCGAGCCGCCCGGCGACCACCGCGGTCACCTCGACGGTGAGCGAGTCGAGCGTGTCGAGCAGGGTGAGCGTGGCGCCGAGCTCGCCGTCCGGGATGCTCAGGTGCAGCGTGATCGGGTCGCGGCCGATGGCGCCGAGGGTGAGCAGCTGGGCGCACCACGCGGTCGCCCGCTCCGGGGTGAGCTCGCCGTGCGCGAGCACGATGCGCTGCTCGTACAGCCGCTCGCTCACCGGGTCCGGGCCGACCGGCACGAAGTACGACGGGTGCGGCCGGGCGGGCGGGGCGAACGGCGGCCGCGGGTCCGCGGGGAACGCCGGGGCCGGCCACTCGGGCGGGATCGAGGGTTGCCACGGGTGGGTCATGACTCGAACCTCCAGGTGATGCGGTGCCCGAGGGCGGCGGCGTAGCGCTCCAGGGTGGACGCGCGCAGGTCGCCGTCCCCGGCCTCCAGGCGCGCGACGGCGGACTGCGAGGTGCCCATGCGCGCGGCCACGTCGGTCTGTGACAGCCCGGCGGCCCGGCGCCGCTCGGCGAGCTTGACGATCATCTCGCGCCGCTCGGCCGCCATCTGGTCGCGGTAGCGCTTGGCCATCTCCCGGAATCCCGGCAGCGCCGGCAGGTCGTCGTCCCGAGCCTTGTCCATACCGTCGATGATATCGCGCATTCGATATATGGCCCGGTGAAGTCGGTCCTCCCCTCGTCACAGGCATCACTGAGATCACAGATTGGACACGTGGTTGCATTTCGGATAAAGCTCACCGTTTCGTGATCATGAGTCGCTAGGCTCCCGGCGACCTCACCGATCGAAGCGGAGACCATGAACGTCCATCCCCCCTCCCGCCGTGCCTTCCTGACCGGCGTCGGCGGGCTCGTCGGCGCGCCGCTCGTCCCGCCCTTCGGCACCGCCGCGGGCGCGGCGCGGGCGGCCGCCCTGCCCGCCCGGCCGAACTTCGTCGTCGTGCTCTCCGACGACCTCGGGTGGGCGGAGCTCGGCTGCTACGGCCAGCGGCTCATCCGCACGCCGAACGTGGACCGGCTGGCGGAGCAGGGGCTGCGCTTCACCAACGCGTACTCGGGGGCCCCGCTGTGCGCGCCGTCCCGGGCCACCCTGCTCACCGGCCTGCACTCGGGGCACGCCACGGTGCGCGCCAACCCGGGCGACGGCCCGCAGCGGCCGCTCACCCCGGCCGACGTCACCTTCGGCTCGCTGCTCAAGCTCGCCGGGTACCGCACCGCGTGCATCGGCAAGTGGGGGTTCGGCCCGGAGAAGCCGGACCAGCCCTCCCACCCCAACTCGCGCGGGTTCGACGAGTTCTTCGGCTACATCGACCACCGGCACGCGCACGACTACTGGCCCGAATACCTGTGGCACAACCGCCGCCGGGTACGGCTCGGCCGTACCCGGTACGCGCCGAACCTCTTCCTCGAGCAGGCCAAGCGGTTCATCCGGCGGGTCGCGGCGTCCGGCGAGCCGTTCCTGCTCTTCTATCCGAGCACGCTGCCGCACGCGCCCAGCGACGTGCCGGGCGACCTCGGCATCTACCGCGACCTGCCGTGGAGCCGGGCCAACCGGGGGCACGCCGCCCAGGTCACCCTGCTCGACACCCAGGTGGGCGAGCTCGTCCGCGCGCTGCGCGAGGCGGGCGTCGCCGACTCCACGCTGCTCGTGTTCACCGCGGACAACGGGCCGCACCACGAGAAGGGCGTCGACCCCGAGCTGTTCGACTCCAACGGGCCGCTGCGCGCGGGCAAGCGGGAGATGTACGAGGGCGGCATCCGCGTTCCCATGATCGTCTGGGGCCCGGCGCTGCCCCGGCGCCGCCGCGTGGTCGACGAGCCGGTGGCGTTCTGGGACCTGCTGCCGACGCTCTGCGACCTCGCGGGCGTGCCGATCCCCGACGGCATCGACGGCCGCTCGTTCCGCGGGCTGCTCGACGGCTCCCGCTACCGCGGCCACGACCACCTGTTCTGGAACCGGCCCGGAAAGGCCCAGGCGGTACGGCGCGGCGACTGGAAGGCGATCCGCTTCCGCCCGGGCGTGGCCGGGGCCGGGCCGGGTGGCCGGTTCGAGCTCTACGACCTGCGCACCGACCTCGGCGAGCGGCGCGACGTGGCCCGCCGCCACCCCGACGTCGTCGCCGAGCTCGGCGCGCTCATGGACGCCGCTGTCGGCCCCGACCGGCGCCGGCCGTACGGCATGCACGTCACCGGGTCGACCTCCGCGGTCGCCGGGCGTCCGGTCGCGCTCGCGGTGCACCTGCAGAACGGCTCGGCCGCGGCCTGGACCGGGCTGCGGCTGCGGATCGCGGCCCCGCCGGGCTGGCGGATCACCGGCGGGGCGGCGCCCCGCACGCTCCGCCCGGGCCGGTCCGCCCGGGTGCTGTTCACCGCGGTCCCGCCGGCCGGGGAGACCGGGGAGGCGCGGCTGCTCGCCCTCGCCGACTTCCGGGCCGACGGGCGGCGGGTGCGCTTCCAGGCCCGGCGCACGCTCGAGGTACGGCTCGGCGGCGAGCTCTAGCCGCGGGACGGCGGCAGCAGCTGCTCGACCCAGATCGACTTGCCCGACGAGGTGAAGCGGGTGCCCCAGCGGTGGGAGAGGGCGGCGACGAGCTGCAGCCCGCGGCCGCCCTCGTCGAGGTGGCCGGAGCGGCGGATGCGCGGCGTGGACAGGCTCGCGTCCGACACCTCGCAGGTGAGCACGTTGCTGCGGAGCAGCCGCAGGTGGATCGGGCCCTTGGCGTGCCGCACCACGTTGCCGACCAGTTCGCTGACGAGCAGCTCGGTGGTCATGATGAGCGGCTCCAGGTGCCACTTGGTGAGCTGCTCGCGGGCGTGCCGCCGGGCGAGCCCGGCCGCGACCGGGTCCTCCGGCAGCCGCCACCGCGCCACGTTCTCCGGCGCCAGCACGTGGGTGCGGGCCACCAGCAGCGCGGCGTCGTCGGCGCGGTCCGGCGGCATGACCGCCTCGGCGATCTCGTCGCACACCTCCTCGGGCAGCCGCCGCCCGGCGTCCGCGCCGTCCGCCCGCGCCGAGCGGTCCGCCCGGTGCCGGACGAGGCGCGCCGAGAGCACGCGGGCGAGCCGGTCCACGCCCACGTCGATGTCCTGCACCGCGGACTCGACCAGGCCGTCGGTGTAGAGCACGAGCACGCTGTCCTCGGGCAGCCGGGAGCGGTACGTGGCGAACGGCGGGGCGGCGGCGCCGAGCGGCGGGTCGGGCTCGGTCACCGGGAAGAGCACGGTCCCGCCGGGCAGCGCGATCGCGGGCGGCGGATGCCCGGCCATGGAGATCACGCAGCTCCGGTCGGTCGGGTCGTAGATCAGGTAGAGGCAGGTGGCGAAGAAGTTCTCACCCATGTCGATGACGGTGTCGTTGAGATGGGTGAGCAGCTCGTCGGGCGGCAGCTCGAGGTCGGCGAGCGTGCGCACCGCGGTGCGCAGCCGCCCCATCGCCGCCGCCTCGGACACGCCGTGGCCCATCACGTCCCCGATCACCAGGGCGACCCGGCCGGCGGACAGCGGAATCACGTCGTACCAGTCGCCCCCGACCTCCATCTCCTTGCCGGCGGGCATGTAGCGGGCGGCGACGCTCACCCCGGGGAGCCGCGGCAGCTCCCGGGGGAGCAGCCCGCGCTGCAGCTCGCGCGCCCGGACGTGGGCGGCGTCGTACAGCCGGGCCCGCTCCAGGGCCTGCGCGACGAGCCCGCACAGTGCGATGAGCAGGTCCCGCTCCTCCGGCGGGAAGTGGTGCGGCTCGTCGAAGGCGACGATGGCGGCGCCGAGCTCGTGGCCGGAGGCGACGAGCGGCAGGAACGCCCACGCCTGTTTCCGGCTCAGCTCGGGGATGCCGGTGAGCTGCGGGTGGAACGCGGTGAAATCGTCGGCGCTCTCCACGAAGCGGGGCTCGCGCAACCGGACCAGGGCGCGCAGCAGCTCGCTCCGCCGGGCGTACAGCTCGGCGAGCAGCGCGGTGAACTCCTCGGGGTAGCCCACCGACCCGGCCACCTGCGGCCTGCCGTCCTCGAACGTCCAGATCTGCAGGCCGGAGGCGCCGAACGGGGGGAGCACGTGGTGGGCCATGACGTCCACCACGTCGGAGACGGTGAGCGCGTCGCCGAGCGCCCGGGTGAGCTCGGCGATGCGCTTGGTGCGCTCGGCCACGGCCTGGTCGAGCTCGTCCTGCGCGGTCTGCCGGGCGCGCCGCTCGTGGACGTCGGTGATGACGATGCTGAGCATGCCGGACGTGGCGGACAGGCACATCCGGTACCAGCGGTCGTCGCCGGGCCAGTGCACCTCGACGTCGTCGGGCTCCCCCGCGCCGCGCACCGCCCGCAGGCGCTCGCCCAGCTCGGCCACGCCGTCGGGGAGGCGGTCCCACAGGCTCGCGCCGACCGCGGCCGGGCCGAGCAGGCGCTCGGCGGCGGCGTTGAGGTAGGCGATCCGCCACGCCGGGTCGACGAGGACGAACCCGTGGCCCATGCGCCACAGGATGTCGGCGAGGTCGGGCGCCGCGTCGCCGCCACCGGCGCCGGACGCCCGGAACCGCTCACCGGCCGCTTCGCCGGTCCGGCCGTCACCCCCCAACGGCCCTCCGCCGCCGCCCGAGGGGGCGTCGCGGCGGGGTGACGGCGGGCCCGGCTCACGCCGCACCCCGCCCGGGGCCGGCGGGCCGCCCCGGGGATGCCTGGTGCCCCCGCGGAACTCGTCCATATGGCGTTCCAATGCCCGGGCGGGACGCGGTTCCACCCCGAAGAACCAAGAAAAACGACAAAATAGACAAAAGCACCAGCTAGGCTGGGTGACTCCGAACCGATCCCCCTCGGCGAAGGTCCGCTCGGCCGACCGCCGGACCAGACCGGCGCCCGCCGCGCCCCACCCCGGTCGCGGCGCGCTCCCGGAGCCCCCGGCGGCGCCCGGACACGGCGTCGTGGCCACCGACGAGACGACGGAAGCGGTTACGCATGGGCGAGCATGTGCACGTGAGGGTCAGCGTGGGTGTCGCGGTGAGCGACGCCGGGGAGCTGGTGGAGACGTTCCGCTGCGGCTGCGGGGCCACCTGGACCAAGGTCTACCGCGTCGAGGAGGGCGAGCCCGAGCGGTGAACGGCCGGCGGCGGCCCCTCCCCGCGGGGAAGGACCGCCGCCGATTCTCCCGGTGCGCCGGCTCGTACGGCCGGGCGCGCGCCGCCCGCGCCGTCCGTGCCGGCGGGGCCACGCCGGCCGCCGTCCCCGTCCCCGGGCCGGCGTGCACCGGGCGCCCGTGCCGTCGAGAGCCGTGCCGTGGCGATGCCGCCGGGACCGGCGCGGGCCCGCCGCCGGCGTTCGCGGTGCCGCCCGGGTCAGGACCGCGGCGCCGGGTCGGGGCGGCGCAGCGGGAACGGCGACATGCCGCCGCCGTCCACCGGGATCGCCTGCCCGGTGACGTAGCCGCTGTCCGGCGAGGCGAGGTAGGCCACCGCCGCGGCCACGTCCTCCGGGCGGCCCACCCGGCCGACCGGGATGTTCTGGGCGCGCCGCCGTAGCGTCTCCTCGACGTCGAGGTCCGGGTTCGGGTCGAGGATCGCCCGGCTCGTCGCCACCAGGCCCGGGCACACCGCGTTGACCGTGATCCCCCACGGGGCGACGTCCATCGCCAGCGCCCGGGTGAGCCCGATCACCCCGGCCTTGGAGGCCGAGTACGCGGTGGAGAACGGCGCCGCGGTGAGGCCGGCCATCGACGAGATGTTGACGATCCGGCCGTACCGCTGCCGCCGCATGTGCGGCACCGCCGCCCGGCACATCAGGAACGTGCCCCGCAGGTTGACCCCGATGACGAGGTCCCAGGCCTCCAGCGGGATGTCCATGATGTCGGCCCGGTCCGCGCCCTGCGGCGCCGCGGCGTTGTTGACCAGCACGTCGATCGCGCCGAACCGGTCGACCGTGGCGGCCACCATCGCCTCGGCGCTCTCCGGGTCGGACACGTCGCCGAGGACCGAGGCGGCCTCGTGGCCCTCGGCGGTGAGCCGCTCCACGAGCCGTGCCAGCCCGTCGGCCCCGCCGTACGGCTCGCCCTTCTTCTCGGCGATGATGCGCTGCCGGGCGTTCGGCACGCCGGCGGGTTCCTTGTCGGAGACCATCACCGCCAACCCGGCCCGCGCGAGCCGGGTCGCGATCGCCTGCCCCATGCCGTCCGGCTTCCCGCACCCGGTGACGAGCGCGACCCGGCGCCGGTCGGGGGCGTTCCCGGCCGTCAACGCGCCGGCCTTTCCTTCGGCGGCTCGATCCGGGCGGAGATCCCGGACCAGTTCGAGAACAGCCGGACGACCATGGAGATGCCCGCGTTCCGGGCGCCGGCCACGATGATCGGGATGTTCTTCGGCGAGGCGTCGGCGTAGTAGCGGTCGAAGCCCTCCAGCTCGCCCTCGTCCCGCCGCACGTGCCCGTGGATGCCGTTCTTACCGGCCTTCGCCAGCTCCGCCTTGGTCTTGCCGCACCGCTCGAACAGCCACTGGCGCACGTCGTCCTTGCTGAAGCCCGCCTTGGCGAGCATCTGCGCGTGCTCGGGGCAGAACACGATGCCCGCGCTGGCGTGGGTGAAGATCCAGCTGCCCGCCCGCGAGATCGTGTCGGCGAAGTCGCCGAGCAGCTTCTCCGGGTCGCCGGTGTGCCGGTTGTCCACGAACTCGCTGGTGCGCAGCAGCATCGTGGAGACCGCGTTCACCCCCGCGGTCACGCCGCCGTCGACCGAGAGCGGCTCCCACGGGCTCTCCTCCTCGTTCTCGGCGATGCACATCGACCACCGCCCGGGGATGCCCTGGGTCGCCTGCTCCAGCACGTGCGGCTTGACGCCGAGCGCGTTGCGCACGATGAGGCCGATCGTCCGCGCCACGGTGGCGTTCGGCCGGAAGCCGGGGCCGAACACGCCGCCGGTGCTGTTGAAGCCGAGCTCCTTGCGGATCGGCCCGTTGATCACGATGAGCGGGGCCGGGCCGCTCGTGCTCTGCCAGCCGCCGCCGACCGTGGCACGCTCCGCCATGAGCGCGTCCCAGGTGGCGAGCACGACCGGGAAGTACTCCGGCTTGCAGCCGGCCATCACCGCGTTGATCGCGGCGAGCTCGACCGTCACCTCGCGCTTGAGGTGCTCCAGCCGCCCGATCACCTCGTCGGCGGGCCGCGAGGTGGTGGCGAGGAACTCGTCCACCCGCTCGCGGGTCGCCGGGATCACGGGCAGGCCGTCGGTCCAGCCCTGCTCATACATGTATTCGAAGGCCTGGTGGGCCGCCTCGAGCGGGTCGGTGACCCGACCCGCCTCGGTGGACCCCGCGGCGCCGGACGCCGTCTCGGCCACCTCGTTGATCGTCATTTCGCCGCCTCGCACACGCGCTGTGCCACCACGTCGACCAGATCCGCGGCCCGCTGGGCGATCTGCTCCTGGTTGAGCACGGCGACCGGGTGCGGGGTGAGCAGGAACTCGAAGTCCTTGTCACCGTGCACCTCGGCCATCGCCCGCGCCGTCACCTCGAACGCCTCGGTGACGATCACCGCGGCGGGGATGCCCTCCCGCTCGAACAGGATCCCGTCGGCCGTCGCCGAGGCGCTGCACGAGCCGCAGTCGCCCACGCCGACGACGACCACGTCGCTCGCCGCGGCGACCTCCTTGAGCTGCGGCTCGTCCACCGGGAAGGCGACGTGCGGCTTGGTGCGCTGGATGGTCACCGTCGCGCCGTACCGCGACTCCAGCAGCTTGCCGATCTCGGCGAGCAGCTCCTTGGCGTTCTGCTTGGTGTTGTTCAGCAGACCCACACGGGCGCCCTTCAGCGTCGGCACCCGTCTCGCGGCCGTGGCCACGTTCGCGGGCCCCGTCGACGTGAGCCCGGTCGGGTCAAGGATGCGGTCGAACATCCCTCACACACCTCTTTTCGTCAACTCCGGGCCTCCGGCCCGCTCATCGCCTCCGGCCGGCCCACTGCCTGCGCGCCCCGCCGCCGGGGCGCGGTCGTGGGCGGCGCCCCTGCGCGGGCGCCGCCGGGCGACTAGGCGGTCGGGTTCTCCGCCGCCTCCACGTCGCTCGGGTAGGTGAGCCGGATCGCGTCGGCGCCGACGCCGAGGATCGGCTCGAGCATGCTCGCCAGCACCTTCTTGGGCACGAGGCAGTCGGCACAGGCCCCGGGATCCGCGGTGATCCGCACGTCGTAGCCGGAGTCGTGCTCCGTCACGCTCAGGTGGTAGCCGTCCGCGGCCAGCGTGGACCGCATCTGCTCCAGGCGTGCCTCGTCACGCATATTTCGCCTCACCAGTGATCTTTGGCCGACGGCCCGCGGGGGGACGGGCGGCAGGGGGGACCGGTAGAGTGAACGGGCCGAAACGACCCTGCTCTGGGCAATGTAAAACTCCGACGTCCCCCAGCGGAGCAGGGCTTTCACGACGCGGAAGACGACATCGCAATCAGCGCGAAGGAGCCGATCAGCGGCCGCTTGAAAAGTCGACTTCCGCCAGATGGAAGGAAATTTCTCCCGTTTTGCCCTTCTACCTAAAGAGTGTCCGTTTGTGTAGCCTGGTTAACGCTCATGTAACCTAGGTCACGAGATCGGGCAGGCAGGTGAGTATGACTGTCCTGGCAGACAGGTCTCCGGAGCCCGTTCGCCTGACGTCGGCCCAGCGTGTGCTCTCCATCCTCGGCGTCTTCGACACCGAGAACGTCGCGCTCACACTCAGCGAGATCAGCCGTCGCACCGGCCTCACGCTCAGCACGACCCACCGGCTCGTCAACGAACTGCGCTGCTGGGGGGCGCTGTCCCGGCACAGCGACGGCAAGTACAGCATCGGACTTCGCATCCTCGAGCTGGGCACCCTGGCACCCCAGGGCGGACAGCTCCGTGAGATCGCCCTCCCCTACCTGCACGATCTGCAGCACGCGACCCACGCGAACGTCCACCTCGCGGTGCCCGACGGGCACGACGTCATCTATGTGGAGTCGCTGCGCGCCCGGGACACCGTCCCGGTGCCGAGCCGGCTCGGCGGGCGCTGGCCCATGCACGCGACCGGCACCGGACTGGTGCTGCTCGCCTACTCCCCGCAGGAGTTCCAGGAGGAGGTCCTCGCCTCCGACCTGCGCAAGTACACCGAGAAGACGCTCACCGACCCCGACGAGCTCCGGCACTTCCTCGCCGAGGTCCGCAAGTCGGGCGTCGCCATCGTGGAGAACCAGCTCACCTACGACGTCATGGCGGTGGCCGTGCCGATCCGCGGCCCCCGCGACCGCGTGGTGGCCGCGCTCGGCATCACGGTGAAGACCGGCTCCACCTCGCCGCACTCCCTGGTGCCCGCGCTCGCCACCACCTCCCGCGCCATCTCCCGCGCGCTCGGCGCGCCGTCCGCCGGCGCCGACCCGTCCATGCCGCGCCCGCAGCAGTACCACTGGCCGGTACGCGAGGCCAAGCGGGAGAACTGGCGGCCGGTGCCGCAGCCGCGCCGGCGCACCACCCGGCTGAGCCGGACCGGCGGCAAGGCCGGCGAGCAGGCCTGAGCACACCGCCGGAGAACACGAACACACACGCCCGAGACAGGACGGGCGCCGTGCCGCGAAAAGCCACAAGCCCCCTCGAGCGGCACGGGCATGTCGGTGCCTGCCCACCGGTTCACGGATCGGACGGCCGACGCTCGGGCCGGGCGCGGTAGGACTCCGCGGGCCGGAGCGTGGGCAGCAGGCACCGGAACGACCTCCCCCTGATCGCGCCACCCCACAACCCGGCGCCGTAGGCCAGGTCGTCGAGCCGCCGCGCGACGAGGAACCGCACCGGATCGAGGTCCGGCCTGCGCCTGCGGTACTCCGCCAGCCCCTCCAGCAGCCCGGCGACGAGCACGGCCCGCCGTACCCGCCGGGAGAACACGCTCCCCACCAGGCTCAGCGGCCACCAATGCCGCAGCAGCAGCCCGCTCCCCTGGCCCAGCGCGCCGGCGAGCCCGAGCCCGGTGAGCGCCGCGGCGAGCGCGTACGGGTGCTCGCTGCGCGGCAGCCTGCGGGCGAGCCGCGCCGAGACCACCGCGGAGATCGCCGCCGCCAGCGGGACCGACCAGCGCCGCTGCGCGAGCAGCACGCCGAGCACGGCGGCGCTCCACGGCGCGAGCGCGGCCGGGGCCACCGCGGGGCCGTGCCGGCGCGCCAGGTCGTGCGCGCCGGTGCCGTAGAACGCCTTGCGGGCGAACCAGGAGGTGAACCGGGTGCGGTGGTCGTGCCGCACCGTGGCGGCGGGCTCGTAGCGGACCCGCAGCCCGCGCGCGACCAGCCGCCACACCAGATCGACGTCCTCGCCGACCCGCATCTGCTCGGTGTAGCCGTCGCCGAGCGCGGACACCCGCGCCACCAGGCAGGCGCTCGGCACCCAGCCGACCGGCGACCGCGGGTGCACCGGGGCCGCGACCGGACCCAGGTCGAGCGAGCTCTTGGCGTTCTCGTACCGGCTGATCCAGTTGCCCCGCCCGCTCTCCAGGCCGAGCACGCGGGGGGCGACCGCGGCGACGAGCGGGTCATGGAAGTGGCGCAGCAGCAGGGCGAGCGCCTCGGGCTCGGCCACCACGTCGGAGTCGACGAACGCCACGTACGGCGTGCGGACCCGGGCGAGCCCGGCGTTGCGCGCCCCGGCGGGGCCCACGTTGCGGTCGAGCGCGACCAGCTCGGCGCCGTGCCGCCGGGCCACCTGCGCGATCGCCTCCGGGTGTGCGGAGGCGTCGTCCACCACGATCACGCCGACCTTGCCGCCGAGCGCGGCGAGCAGCCGGTCGAGCTCCTTCGGCCGGTCGTGCACCGGCACGACCACGGTGAGCTCGGCGAGGTCGACCGGCGGCAGCTCGGCCACCACCGGGTCGGCCATGCCCATGGCGAGCAGCCGGTCGGCGAGCCGCTCGGAGGCGGCGTCGGCCACCTCGAGGCGGCGGCCGCGCAGCATCGACCGGGCCCGTTCGCCGAGGTGGGCGACGCGCGGCGGCACGCCCCCGGCGAGCGTGCGGCCCCGGTCGAAGACGCGCACCCGGCGCCCCAGCTCGACGACGAACCCCTTGGGCAGCCGGTTGCGCACCGGGGAGCCGGGTGACGGTTCGGGGGACGCGGGCACGTCAGCTCCTCTCACGGGCCAAGAACCGGCCAGGATGCGCGATACCTCACATTACCGGCACCCCGTCCGCGTGCCTGCGGGCGGTGCCGCGCTCGCCGGGCCGTACCAGGGCGGCCCGCCGGACGGCACCGGGAACGACGGGCCCGGGACACCGCGCGGCGGCGTCCCGGGCGGCGTCCCCGGGAGGGTTACTCCTCCTCCGTCGGCACCGAGGTGACCGGCTCGACCGGGCGGTACGGCGGGCCGCCCTCCACGGTGAGGATGTGGCCGGACACCCAGCGGGCGCGGTCGCTGAGCAGGTAGAGGGCGGCGTAGGCGATGTCCCAGGCGGTGCCCTCCTGCTGCAGCGCGTTCATCTTGCGGCGCGGCTCGCGCATGCGCTCGTCCATGTTCGCGGCGGCGAACGAGCCCCAGATCGCGCCGACCCGGACGCAGTTGACCCGGATGCCCTGCGGGCCGAGCGTGGTGGCCGCGCCCTCGGTCATGTTCTCCACACCGGACTTGGCGAGGTTGTAGACCATGCCGGGGCCGCGCGCCACGACGCCGACCGAGGAGATGTTCACGATCGCCGAGCCGCGCGGCATCACCGGCACGGCGTGCCGGGTCATCAGCCAGGCCGACTTGAGGTTGATCGTCATCAGCTCGTCGAACCGCTTCGGCGTGACCTCGAACAGGCCCGCCCGGTCGCCGGAGGCGACGTTGTTGACGAGCGCGTCGAGCGTGCCCCACCGCTCGACCACGGCCGCGACGGCCTCGGCGCAGGAGCGGTCGGAGGTGACGTCGGCGATCACCGGCATCGCCTCGCCGCCGTCCCGCTCGATGATCTTGACGGTACGCTGCGCCGCCTCGGGGTCCCGGTCGAGCACCGCCACCCGCGCGCCGTGCGCGGCGGCGAGGCGGCAGATGGCGTACCCGACCCCGGGCAGCGTCCCGTTCTGGCCGCCGCCGGTGACCAGCGCGGTACGGCCGGCCAGCCACCTGGGGCCGGCCCCGGCGAACGGATCGACCAGCGGATCGACCGCGGGTGCGTCGGGCATGGGCTGCTCCAATCGTCTGGGAGTGCCCCGGCCGCCGGGGAGAGCGGGGCGGCGGGGCCGTGACAGGGGGTTCACCACGGGTGGGCGCGGGACGGATGATCGGGTGCCCCCGGCCCGGCAGGGGGACGTGCCGGGCCGGGGTTTCCCCGTGGGCGCGCGTGGAGGGGAGGACGCGCGCCGTGCGTGCTCTCCCGGTCCCGCGCCGAACCGGGAGAGGGCGGGCGGGGCCGCGGCGTACCACCGTGCCCGTGCGGCCCCGCGAGGCCCGTCAGGCCTTGGCCTCGATCCGGGTGAGCCGGGACTTCATCTCGGTGCGCTCGAGCGTGCCCGGCGGCACGAGGGTGACGTCGGCCCGCACGGTGAGCCGGGCCCGGATCAGGTCCTCGATCTCGCGCTTGAGCCGCTGCTGGTCACCGGGCTGGGGGCCGAGCTCGACCTCGACGCGCAGCGGGGGTTCCACCCGCGGGCCGGGGTGCGGCAGGACGACCTGGATCACGCCGTTGGTGCGCGGCGCGAGCGTCTGCACCAGGTCGCGGATCGCGGTCGGGAAGACGTTCACCCCGAGCACGATCAGCATGTCGTCGGTACGGCCGATGCACCGGATCAGCGGCGCGCCGTCCTTGTCGAGGCCGGTGACGCGCACCCGGTCGCGGGTGCGGAACCGCACCAGCGGGCAGCACTCGCGGTCCACCGAGGTGTAGACGAGCTCGCCGGTGGCGCCCGGCTCGGGGATGATCACCTCGCCGGTGTCGGGGTCGATGAGCTCGACCACCACGTGGCGGCCGCCGGTGAAGCGCATGCCGCCCGCGCCCGGAGGCTCGGCGAAGATCACCGGAGCCATGTCGGCGTTGCCGAGACCTTCGGTGACCTGCGCGCCCCACTCCGACTCGATGTGCGCCCGGAAGGCCGGCTCGCCACCGCCGGGCTCGCCCCCGACGAAGATCTTCTTGATGCCGAACTCCTTGGGGTCGCGGCCCTGCTTGCGCACGTACTCGGCGAGGTAGCGCACGTACGACGGGGTGGCGTGCAGCGCCGTGGCCTTGAGCGTGTCCATCGCCTGGATCGCCTTCTCCGAGGCGCCGGTGCCGATCGGGACCATCGTGCACCCGATGCGCTCCAGCGCGTCGCGGATCGGCAGGCCACCGACGAACAGGGTCAGCCCGGCGCCGTGCACCACGATGTCCTCGCGGGTGGCCCCCATCGTCATGAACGCCCGGGCGACCATCTCGGTCCACGCCTCGGCGTCCCGGCGGGTGACGCCCACCCAGCTCGGCTTGCCGGTGGTGCCGGTCGACGCGTGGACGCGGATCACCTCGGTCATGTCCACGCCCGCGTGCCGGCCGAGCGGAGGGGCCGCCGCCTGGGAGTCGCGCAGCATCTGCTTCGTGGTGAACGGCAGCTTGCGCAGGTCGTCCAAGGACACCAGCGCCGTCGGATCGACCCCGTGCTCGGCGAACAGGTCGGCGTAGAACGGCGAGCGCGCGGGGAGCCCGGCGAGCTGTGTGCGGAGCATCGCGGTGACGGCGTCTCGGTCCTCAGCCGCGACGAAGCCGGGAGTGGTCAACGTGTCGTCCTTCCAGGGAGTGGGATCGCCATGTGCTCTGGGACAGGCGGCGAAGGGCCCACGCAGGGACGGTCAGTCCTCGTGGATGATGACGCCGCGGATGTTCTTGCCCTCTTCGAGGTCGCGGTAGGCCTCGTTCACCTGGTCGAGGGTGTACCGGCGGGAGATCAGCTCCTTGAGCTTGAGGTCGCCCGACCGGTAGAGCCCCAGCAGCTTCGGCACGTCGTACAGCGGGTTGCAGTCGCCGAACAGCGCCCCGCGGATCTGCCGCTGGTAGCTGATGAGGAAGCCGGCGTGCACGTTCACCGCGCCCGGCCGGCCGACACCGGTGATCGTGACCTTGCCCCCCTTGCCGACCATGAGCGTGGCCGCCTGCACCATCTCCGCGGTGACCAGGTCGGGGGTGAGGATCGCGTGGTCGGCGAGCTGACCCCAGGTGGTCTCGACGACGAACTCGTGCGCCTCCTTCGCGTCGGCGAAGGCGTGCGTGGCGCCGAACACCTCCGTCGCCATCTGCCGCTTGAACTCGACCGGGTCGATCACGATGACGTTCTTCGCCCCGGCGAACCGGGCGCCCTGCACCGCGTTGCTGCCGACGCCGCCCGCGCCGAAGATCACCACGGTGTCGCCGGCCCGGACCCCGGCCGCGTACACCGCCGAGCCCCAGCCGGTCGGCACGCCGCAGCCGACGAGGGCGCCGAGCTCGAACGGGATGTCGTCGGGCAGCGGGATGCACGCGTACTCGGAGACCACCGCGTACTGCGAGAACGTGCCGAGGGTGCAGAAGCCGCCGAAGTCCTCGCCGTCCTTGTGGAACCGGAACGTCCCGTCGAGGAACATGCCGGTGCTCGCGTTGAGCCCCTTCTCGCACATGTTCTGGTGGCCGGTCGAGCAGGGCCGGCAGGCGCCGCAGGCCGGGATGTAGGAGCAGATGATCCGGTCGCCCGGCTTCACCCGGCGCACGTGCGGGCCCACCGACTCGACGATGCCGGCGCCCTCGTGCCCGCCGACGATCGGGAACCGCACCGGGGCGTCGCCCTTGGTGATGTGGTGGTCGGAGTGGCACAGGCCGGACGCCTTGAAGCGCACGCGCACCTCGTGCGCCTTCGGGGGATCGAGCTGGAGTTCGGTGATCTCCCAGCCGGTGTGCGGGGCGCGGGCAATGGCGGCCCGGGTGGTGATGATCATGGGATTCCCCGTTCCTTTCGCGGATGCCGTGTCCAGTACCTGTCGCGAGGACGAACCTCGCCCGTGCGCGGGCTCACGGCGCCGCGACCTTCATCGCCGTGACGTGGGGCAGGACCTCGGCGCCGATCAGGGCGATGTGGTCCAGGTCGTGGATGTCGTAGACGGCCAGGTACACGGTGTCGATGCCGAGCTCGGCGAGCTCGCCGATGCGCTCGACGAGCCGCTCGGGCGGGCCGCTCGCCGCATGGGACCGGATGAACGGCGAGCCCATCGCGGCGACGCGCCGCTCGACGTCGGCGGCGGTGGTGCCGACGGCGGCCGGGACGAACGCCGAGCGGCGCGGCTCGGCCGGATCCCGGCCGATCGCCTCGCAGGCCCGGGTGAAGGTGTCGAGCTGCACCCGGATGTCGCCGCCAAGCGCGAGGTTGTACTCGGTCGCGTACCGGGCCGCGATCGCCGGGGTGCGCTTGAGGCCGGTGCCGCCGACGAGGATCGGCGGGTGCGGCGACTGCACCACCCGGGGCGGGCTGTAGTTCTTCTCGATCCGGTAGTGCGTGCCCTCGAAGGAGAACGGCTCACCGGGCTCGGCGGTCCACAGCCCGGTGATGATCGCGAGCTGCTCCTCCAGCCGGTCGAACCGCTCCTTGGTGGCCGGGAACGGGATGCCGAACGCGGCGTGCTCCCGCTCGTACCACCCGGTGCCGAGGCCGAGCTCGACCCGGCCGCCGCTCGCCTGGTCCACCGTGGCGAGGATGGTGGCGAGCAGGCCCGGGTAGCGGTAGGTGGCGGCGCCCATCAGGGCGCCGAGCCGTACCCGCTTGGTGTCCCGGGCCAGCGCGCCGAGCGTGGTCCAGCAGTCGGTGGGCCGGTAGGACGGGTCGTCCGGGACCACGCCGAGCAGGTGGTCGGAGCGGAAGAAGGCGTCGAACCCGGCCTCCTCCACGGCGAGCGCGAGGGCGCGGAAGTCGGCGTAGCTGCCGCCGTGCCGCGGCTCGATGTGGATGCGCAGCCGCACCCCCTCGCGGTCAGTTCGTGCCACGGATCGACACCGCCTTGATCTGGGTGAAGTTCTTGACCGCCTCGGCGCTCATGGTCCGGCCGAAGCCGCTGCGCTTGTAGCCGCCGAACGGCGCGCCGATCACGCCGGCGCCGAGCGCGGCGTTCACGTGGACCTGGCCGGCCTGCAGCGCGCGGGACATCCGGACCGCGCGGCCGACGTCCCGGGTCCACACCGAGGCGACGAGACCGTAGTCGGTGCCGTTGGCGACCGCGATCGCCTCCTCCTCGTCCTCGACCGGGATGACGGAGAGGACCGGGCCGAAGATCTCCTCCTGCGCGATGCGCATGTCCGGGCCCACGTTGTCGAACAGGGTCGCCTCGACGAAGAAGCCCCTCTCGAACTCCTCGCCCTTCGGCACGCCGCCGCCGAGCACCAGATCGGCCCCCTCCTCCTGGCCGATCTTGATGTAGCCGAGCACGCGGTCGTGCTGCTTGGCGTTGATCAGCGGGCCCATGCGGACCGGCTTGTGCCACGGGCCGACGGTGACCTTCTTCATCTCCTCGGCGAGGCGGCGCACCACCTCGGCGTGCACCGAGCGCTCCACCACGACCCGCGAGCCGGCGGCGCAGATCTGGCCGGTGTTGAGCGTGATGCCGGCGACGATCTGCGGGATCGCGGCGTCCAGGTTCGCGTCGGCGAAGATCACCTGCGGCGACTTGCCGCCGAGCTCCAGGTGGAGCGGGGTGAGGTTCTTCGCGCAGGCGGCCATGACCAGCTCACCGGTCTCCGGGGAGCCGGTGAAGCTCATCCGGCGGATGCCCTTGTGGCCCGCGACCGCGGCGCCGGCCTCGTGGCCGTACCCGGTGACGACGTTCACCACGCCCGCCGGGATGCCCGCCTCCATCGCGAGCTTGGCGAGCGCGAGCGGGGTGAGCGGGGCGTCCTCGGCCGGCTTGATCACGATCGTGTTGCCCGCGGCGATCGCGGCGCCCACGTCGTTGCAGAACATCGGGCCGGGCGCGTTCCACGGGATGATGCTGCCGACCACCCCGTACGGCTCGCGCAGGGTGAGGCCGATCACGTCGGGGCTGTGGGTCGGCATCGTGGTGCCGAGCACCTTGTCGGCCTGGCCGGCGATGAACTCCAGCTGCCGCGGGATCGGCAGCGGGCCCCAGTGGGGGCGGCCGACCTCCATCGACTCGAGCCTGTCGATCTCGGCCTCGTGCTGCCGGATGAGCTGCGCCCACTTGGCCACCAGCTCGCCGCGGACCGTGGCGCTGGTGTCCCGCCACTTGGGGAACGCCTCGGCGGCGGCCTTGACGGCGTTGTCGACGTCGGCGGCGGTGCCCCGCGGCACCCGGGCGAGCACCTCACGGGTCGCCGGGTTGATCACCTCGATGGTCTCTCCGCTGACCGCCGGCACCCACTCGCCACCGATCAGGTGCGCGTTCTCGATGATCAGCGGGCTCGCGGGAGAGTTGGTCGCCGACTCGGAGAGGGTGGTGCTCATCTGCTGCTGCTCCTCAGTGCTCGTGGATGATCACGCCGCGGATGTTCTTGCCGTCGTTCATGTCCTGGTAGCCCTGGTTGACCTCCTCCAGCCGGTAGCGGCGGGTGATCAGCTCGTCGAGCTTGAGGTCGCCCGTGCGGTACAGGCTCAGCAGGCGCGGCACGTCGTACAGCGGGTTGCACCCGCCGAAGATCGCACCCTGCACCCGGCGCTGGTAGCCGATGAGGATGCCGGGGTGGTGGTTGAGCTTGCCGTTGCCGACCGCGGTGATCGTCACCTGGCCGGACTTGCCCACGATGTTGAGCGCGTGGTCGATCACCTCGTCGTGCAGCCGGCCGACGGTGATGATCGCGTGGTCGGCGAGGTGGCCCCAGGTGGCCTCGACGACGAACTCGTGCGCCTCCTTGGCGGTGGCGAAGGTGTGCGTGGCGCCGAAGACCTTCGCCATGTCCCGCTTGAACTCGACCGGGTCGACCACGACCACCCGCTGCGCGCCGGCGTACCGGGCGCCCTGGATCGCGTTGCTGCCGACCCCGCCCGCGCCGTAGATCACCACGGTCTGGCCGGCCCGCACCCCGGCCGCGTACACCGCCGACCCCCAGCCGGTCGGTACGGCACAGCCCACCAGCGCGGCGACGTCGAACGGGATGTCCTCGGGGATCTTGATGACCGAGTACTCCGACACCACCGCGTACTGCGAGAAGGTGCCGAGCACGCACAGCCCGCCGAAGTCCTCGCCGTTCTGGTGGAACCGGAAGGTGCCGTCGGGGAACTCGCCGGTGGAGGCGTTCTTCCCGGCGTCGCACAGGTTCTGCCGGCCGGTGGAGCAGTAGCGGCACGCGCCGCACGCGGGGATGAACGAGCAGACGACGTGGTCCCCGACGGACACCCGGGTCACGCCCTCGCCGACCGCGTCGACGATGCCGGCGCCCTCATGGCCACCCACGACCGGCATCCGCATGGGGCTGTCGCCCTTTTGAATGTGGTCGTCGGAATGACACAATCCGGCGGCCATGAACTTGATGCGAACCTCGTTCGGCCGCGGATCATCGAGTTCGAGTTCCGTGATTTCCCACGGCCTTCCGGGCTCCCGGCAAACGGCGGCACGCGTGGTAATGCTCATTTGAGCCTCGTTTCCTGATTCGGGCGGCCACCTGCGCGGCTGCGCAGGGGGAGAATCCGAGGCGATGCCTCAAGGCGGTTATCAACGGTGATTTCACTATGCCCAGTCAGGGCGTCTGCGAGCGATATGTCTTTCGCGTCATGGAAAGCGAATGCCGCCCCCTCGCGTCACGTCCGGGCGGCGTCACCGGCGGTCGCCGCGCCGTTCCCGGACGCGCTCGCGGCGCCGTCCGTCGCGGCGGCGTCCGGCGTGGCGAGCGGGAAGTGGCAGGCCACCTGGTGCCCGGGGAACAGCTCCCGCAGCTTCGGCACCTCCTGCGCGCAGCGCTCCTGCGCGAGCGGGCAGCGGGTGCGGAACCGGCAGCCGGACGGCGGGTTGATCGGCGAGGGCGGCTCGCCCTTGGGCGCGGTGGGCCGGCGCACCTTCCCGGTCGCCGGGTCGAGGCCGGGGATCGAGTCGAGCAGCGCCGACGTGTAGGGGTGCAGCGGCCGCCGGTAGAGCTCCTCCGACGGGCCGATCTCGACGAGCTGGCCGAGGTGCATCACCGCCACCCGGTCGCTCACCTGCTTCACCAGCGCCAGGTCGTGCGAGATGAACAGGTACGACAGGCCGAGCTCGGTGCGCAGCCGCTCGAACAGGTTGAGCACCTGCGCCTGGATCAGCACGTCCAGCGAGGCGACCGCCTCGTCGCAGACGATCAGCGCCGGGTTGAGCGCGATCGCGCGGGCGATCGCGACGCGCTGGCACTGGCCGCCGGACAGCTCGTGCGGGCGGCGCCTGCCGAACACGCCGGGGTCCATGCCGACCAGGTCGAGCAGCTCGCACGCCCGCTCCCGGCGCTGGGCCTTGGTCCCCACCTTGTAGCCGAGCAGCGGCTCCTCGACCAGCTCCAGCACGGTCCACCGCGGGTCGAGCGAGCCGTACGGGTCCTGGTAGACCATCTGCATCTGGCGGCGCGCCTCGGTGAGGGCCCGCCGCCCGAGCTTCATCAGGTCGGTGCCGAGGAAGCGCACCACGCCCGACTTGGGGCGGGGCGCCTGAATGATCGACCGGGCGAGCGTCGACTTGCCCGACCCGGTCTCCCCCACCACGCCCAGGGTCTCGCCGCGCCACATGTCGAACGAGACGCCCGACACCGCGTGCACCTTGGCGCCCTTCACCCCGCCCGGCCCGCGCACGGCGAACTCCTGGACAACGTCGCGCACCTCCAGCAGCTTCTCCGCGTCGCGCTCGCGTGCCATGGTCATCGTCATGCTCCGTCCTCGACCTGCCGGGCGGACCCGACCCGTACCTCGTCGGCCCTGCCGCCGGCGCGGCCGCCGGCGGCCGTGTCCTCGCTCCCCGCCGGGTGCCAGCACGCCCACCAGTGCCCGGGCTCGTGCTCCTTGAGCGGGGGCGCCTCCAGGCACTTGTCGGTGGCGACGTCGCAGCGCGGGCGGAACGCGCAGCCCTTGGGCAGCGCGGCGGGGTCGGGCGGCTGGCCGGGGATCACCGGCAGCAGCTCGTGCGTCTTGCGGTCGAGCAGCGGGATCGCCCCGAGCAGCGCCCGGGTGTACGGCATGCGCACGTTGGCGAACAGCTTCTCCGCGCTGGCGTACTCGACCGCGCGGCCGGCGTACATCACCACGACCTTGTGCGCGTAGCTCGCCGCCAGGCCGAGGTCATGGCTGATCATGATGATCGCGGTGCCGAGCCGCTGCTGCAGCTCGACGAGGAGCTCCATGATCTGGGCCTGGGTGGTGACGTCGAGCGCGGTGGTCGCCTCGTCGGCGATGAGCAGCCGCGGCTCGCTCGCCAGCGCGATCGCGATCACCACCCGCTGGCGCATGCCGCCGGAGAGCTGGTGCGGGTACTCGTAGAACCGCCGCTCGGCCGCGGGCAGCCGGACGAGCTTGAGCAGCTCGACCGCGCGCTCCGCGGCCTCCTTCTTGCTCACCTTCCGGTGGGTGCGGATCGCCTCGACGATCTGCGCACCGATGCGCATCGTCGGGTTCAGCGAGCGGGCGGGGTCCTGGAAGACCATGGCGATCTTCGCGCCCCGCCAGGCGCGCATCTCCTTCTCGGGCATGCCGATGAGCTCGGTGCCCTCGAACTTCGCCGACCCCGACACCTGCGCCGACGGGGGCAGCAGCCCCATCAGGCTGCGGGTGCTCACGCTCTTGCCGGAGCCGGACTCGCCGATGATGGCGAGGATCTCCCCGGCGTCGAGCGTGTACGACAGCCCGTTGACCGCGTTCACCACGCGGCCGCCGCGGGTGAACCGTACCCGCAGGTCGCGTACCTCGAGCAGGGGCCCGCCCGGCGACGGTCCGCGTGCGGTCGTGGGCAGCGCGAGGTCGAGCACCTCTTCGGTCCGCCGTGCAGTAGGTTCACCGCTCATCGACCACTCCAGTGGGTGCGCAGCGCCTCGCCGAGCAGGTTGAAGGCGAGCACGGTGACGAACAGGGCGAGGCTGGGCCAGATCACGAGGTCAGGGGTGGCCGAGAGGCTCGCCTGGCCTTCGGAGATCATGTTGCCCCAGCTCGGGTTGGGCGCGGGGATGCCGAGCCCGAGGAAGCTCAGCGCGCCCTCGATCACGATCACGGTGCCCATGCCGAGCATGGAGAACGTGATGAGCTGCGGCGCGATGTTCGGCACGATGTGCCGCAGCAGCATGCGCCACCAGGGCGTCCCGGCGAGCTCGGCCGCGGTCATGAACGGCAGCTCCCGCAGGCTCAGCGTGGCCGCCCGGGCGACCCGCGCGACCGCCGGGATGCTGAAGAACGCGAGCGCGAAGATCGTGTTGGTGAGGCTCGGCCCCAGGCTCTGCGCCACCGCGAGGGTGAGCACGAGCGACGGGAACGCGATGAGCACGTCGAGCACCCGCATGATCACGGTGTCGACCTTGCCGCCGATGTAGGCGGACAGCGCGCCCAGCAGCCCGCCGACGGCGAGGCCGATGAGGTTCACCGTGACCGCGACGAACAGCGACGCGCGCCCGCCGTGCAGGATCCGGGAGAGGATGTCGTTCCCGTTCGGGTCGGTGCCGAGCAGGTGGCCGGGCGAGAACGACGGGAGGCTCGACTCCAGCACGTTCCCGCCGACCGGGGCCGGGATCGGCAACACCACCGGGCCCAGGAAGCACGCGAGGAACACGAACGCGGTGAGGCCGGCCGGCACCCAGAGGCTCAGCCTGCGCGCCCACGCCCGGCGCGGGCGCGGCGCGTCGACCTCGGCGACCGTCGCCACGGGGGCGTCAACTGCTGCCATAGCGGATCCTCGGGTCGAGTACGGCGTAGAGCAGATCGGTGACGAGGTTCGCCACCACGGTCACCACGGCGAACACGATCACGCAGGCCTGGACGACCATCATGTCCCTGGTGTTGATGGCCTGGACCATGAGCTGGCCGAGACCGGGGATGGCGAAGATCTGCTCGATGATCACGGTGGCGCCGATCAGCGTGCTCAGGTTGAGCCCGACCACGGTGATCAGGCCGAACGACGAGTTGCGGAACGCGTGCCGGATCAGCACCCGCCAGGGGCCGACGCCCTTGGCCTGGGCGGTGACGATGTAGTCCTGCCCGAGCAGCTGGTCGACCAGGTCCCCGCGGAGGAACCGGGTGTAGAAGCAGAACAGCGGGAACGCGATCGCCGCGGCCGGCAGGGCCATCGTGCGCAGGTTCTCCACCGGGTCCTCGGTGAACGGCACGTAGCCGATCGCCGGGAACCAGCCGAGCTGCACCGCGAAGATCAGCACCAGGATGAGGGCGAGCACGTAGTTGGCGACCGACAGTCCCGAGACGCTGACGACCATGCTGAGCCGGTCGAACAGCCGGTTCGGCCGGTACGCGGCGAGCAGCGCCACCGGGATCGCCAGGGCGAGCGACCCGACCATGGCGAGGATCACCAGCTCGAAGGTGACGACCAGCCGTTCGCCGAGCAGGGTGGTCACCTGCTGGTCGCTCACGAACGACTTGCCCAGGTCGCCGGTGACCGCGCCGCCGAGCCAGTCGAGGTAGCGGACCCACGCGGGCTTGTCGAGGCCCATCTCCCGCTCGAGGGCCCGGACCTGTTCCTCGGTGGCCTCCACGCCCAGCAGCTGCTGCGCCGCGCTGCCCGGCACGAGGTTGAGCACCCAGAAGGTGAGGATGCTCACGCCAAGCGTGATCGGGATCGCCATCAGCAGGCGCTTGCCCACCAAGCGGAGGCTTGGTGAGGCAAGCAGCGCTGCTGTGACGTTTCGGGTGCGCCGCTCAACGGCGACCGTCACTGACTCCTCCAGACCTCGTCCCAGATGACGCCGGTGTTGACGACCAACGGCGGGATCTTGGTGGTCAGGCCGGGGCCGTGGACGCCCTTGACGACGACGTTGCCGGGAGCGAACGCGAGACCGAACGGAGCGTAGGCGTTGTCGCTGATGTACTGGCCCAGCTCGGTGTAGAGCCGCTCACGCTCGGCCTGGTCGATCGTGGCCGAGGCCTTCCGGACCAGCTCGTCGATCTTCTTGTCCTTGATGCCGCTGTACGGGGAGGTGGAGGCGAAGCGGAAGCCGACGCCCACGCCGGAGGCCGGGTCCCAGGCGCCCGCGGTCTGCAGCATCGCCTGCCACTTGCCGGTCTGGAACTCCTTGATCAGCGTGGCGAGCTGGTGGTCGATGATCTCGACCTCGATGCCGGCCTCCCGCCACTGCGTCTGCAGCGCGGTGACCACCTGCTTGGCGACGTAGTTGCTGATCGTGCCGAGCTTGATCTTCATGCCGCCGAGCTCCTGGACGAGCTGCTTGGCCTTCTCCAGGTCGTAGGTGCGGTAGCCCGGCACGGTCTCCTTGTGGAAGAGGCCACCGGAGGCGGTGAACGTCTGGCTGACCGGGTACTTGCCCTTGAACACGCCGTCCGCGATCGCCTGGAAGTTGGTGGCGTAGTAGATCGCCTCGCGGGCCTTCTTGTCGTTGAACGGCTCGATCTGGGTGTTGAGCTGGATGACGTACGGCGACGTCGGCGGCTGCAGCGTGACGGTGAGCCGGTCGTTCTTCTCCGCCTGCTCGAGCAGCGGCACGGTGTTCATGCCCTCGTAGGCGTGCGCCTGGCCGGACAGCAGGGCGGTGTAGGCGGCCTGGTCACCGCCGATCGACTTGAAGGTGAGCTTGTCGAGGTAGGGCAGCCCCTGCTTGAAGTACTCCGGGTTGCGCTCGAGCACCAGCTCCGAGCTGAGCTTGTTGCTGACGACCTTGAACGGGCCGGCGCCGACCGGGGTCACCCGGAACTTCTCCTCGCCCATCTGCTTGAGCGCGGTCGGGGAGACGATCCAGTTGACGTTCGACACCGGGAAGGAGTTGATCACGGCGCCGTACGGCTCGGAGAACCGGAGCACGACGGTGTTCGGCTCCTCGACCGTGATCGGGTCCTTCTCCGCCAGCGGCCAGGTCGGCTTGCAGGTGCAGTTGGCGTTGAGGTTGCGCTCGAAGTTGAACTTGACGGCCTCGGCGTCGAGCGGCGTGCCGTCGGAGAACTTGATCCCGTCCCGGATCTTGATCTTGACGGTCTTGCCGTCGTCGAGCAGCTCGTAGCTCTCGGCCTGGTGCGGCTCCACCCGGGCGTTGGAGCCGTCGTCGTCGGCCCGCACCAGGAAGAGCCCGCCGTAGATGGCCTGCATCATCGAGATGTTGGCGCCGCCGGTGGTGTTGCTCGCCGGATCGAGTCCGGTGGGCCAGGAACCGGCGAAGGCGCTGTCTTCAAGAACAGTGATCTCGCCGCCGCGCCGCGGGGATTCCACGGCCGCCGACGATCCTGTGGATGCACCCTGGTTGCTGCACGCGGCAACGCCCAGCAGCGCCGCCAGAAGGACAGCTATTCGCTGCGTCTTCGTTCTCACTCGCGTCCTCCTGCTTTGGTGATCGCGACTCAGTGACCGATGTGTCGTCGCGAAGCGCGCTCCAGGCGAAGGTCGAACCCCTTGGACGTGGACCCCCGACCACTCCAGCGATGTGGCCTGGCTCACGGATTGAGCTAAGGGTGACCGCGTGATCTCCACCCGGCAAAGCAGGCTTTCGTGGGGCGGAAGACAAGGTTGGCCGCTGCACCGGCGTCCCCAGCACGGCGGTTAGGTCGCGGACGCGCGGCGGGACATATGTCGTAGGCGGCGTGGGACCGGTGCCGTGGCCCCGGTACGGCCGGCCCGCCGCGCCGCCGTCGCGGGCCTCGCCGCGCGCCCCGGCGGCCCCACGACGCACCGCTTCCGCGGCCGTCCCCGGCGCCGTCCGCCGCCGTCACGCCCGGCGCCGCGGCACCGCCGCCGCGCCGTACCCCGGCCCCCGCGCGCCGGGCGGCCGGAGCCCGCCGGGAGCGGACACCGGACGCGTTTGGGTTTCCGCTACGTGAAATCGGCGTCGCTTTCCGGTATCGCCCTCGACATCCTGTCAGGCGACAGAGAGACGCGGATCGGCGTGACGCGATGCGGCGCGACCCGGTGACCAGGCGTCGCGCGCTCGGCGAGTCACCGGCCGCCAGCCCCCTGAAGAGAGGCCCGCAGACTTATGGCAGACACGGTACGTGCGGCCGTCCAGGTCGCTCCTCGCAAGATCGAGGTGCGTGAGTTCCCCCGTCCCAAGATCGGCGACGACGACGCGCTGCTGCGCGTCGAGGCGAACGGCATCTGCGGCAGCGACGTCGAGATCTACAAGGGACACATGGGCGCGGGGACGCGGGGCGACTTCAAGCCGTTCGTGCCCGGACACGAGCCGCTGGGCGTCATCGAGGAGATCGGCGAGCGCGCCGCGGCCCGCTGGGGAGTGCAGCCCGGCGACCGGGTGGCGGTGGAGATCATCGCCCCCTGCCACTCCTGCCGGAACTGCGTCACCGGCGCCTACCAGTCCTGCCGCAACCGCAAGGCGAGCCACGGCGTGACCGGGATCGACGTGGAGCCGTCGCTGTGGGGCGGGTTCGCCGAGCTGATGTACCTGTCCCCGAACACGATCGTCCACAAGGTGGACAAGACCCTGCCGGTCGAGGTCGCCGCGATGTTCAACCCGCTCGGCGCCGGCGTGCGCTGGGCGCTCCACTACGGCCAGGTACGGCTCGGCGACACCGTGCTCATCCTCGGCTCCGGGCAGCGCGGCCTCGCCGCGGTCATCGCCTGCCGCGCCGCCGGCGCGGGCAAGATCATCGTCACCGGCCTGGAGTCGGACGCGCACAAGCTCGCCCTCGCCAAGGAGTTCGGCGCCGACCACACGATCGTGGTGGACGGCGAGAACGCGCAGGACACCGTGGAGACGGTGCGCGAGCTGACCGGCGGCGAGGGCGCCGACGTGGTGCTCGAGCTGACCCCGATGGCGGTCCAGCCGCTGCACGACGCGCTGCTCGCCGCCCGGCACGGCGGCCGGATCGTGCTCGCCGGCCTCAAGGGGCACCGCGACATCCCGCTCAAGACCGACCTCATCATCAACCGGGCGCTCACCGTGGTCGGCGCGTTCGGCGTGGACTACCGCGGCATGGAGGAGGCCATCCAGCTCATCGAGTCGCGCCGCTACCCGCTGGAGCGGCTGCACACGCACTCGTTCTCCCTCGACCAGACCGCCCTGGCGATCGAGACCCTCGCCGGCGAGGTCCCCGGCGAGCTCCCCGTCCACGTCACGGTCCACCCCAACGCCTGATCACCGCCCGGAGGGTTCCCCCACATGCTCATCGACTGTCACGCCCACCTGCTCCCCCGCGACTACCCGGCGGACGCGCCCGAGTGCTTCCCCCGCATGGAGCCGATCGACGGCGAGACCGCGCGCCTGCTGGTGTTCGGCGCCATGAAGTTCAAGGCGCGTGACGTGTTCTTCGAGGCCGAGCGGCGCGTCGAGGCGATGGACGCCGCCGGGGTCGACGCCGAGGTGCTCACCCCGATGCCGCCGCTGCTCCGCTACGAGCTGCCCGCCGGCGACTACCTGTCGCTGTGCCGGTGGGTGAACGAGTTCACCGCGGAGCTGTGCGCGGCGCAGCCCGGCCGGATGTACGGCTTCGGCATCGTGCCGATGCAGGACGTCGACGCCGCGACCGCCGAGCTGAAGGCGATCCGCGAGGCGGGCCTGTACGGCGTGGAGATCTCCTCGAACATCGCCGGCGCCTCCATCGGCGACGAGCGGTTCCTGCCGTTCTTCCAGGAGGCCGAGCGGCTCGGCATCCCGATCTTCGTGCACGCGATGCCGTCGCCGAACCCGCGGCTGCCGATGAGCACGATGGGCACGTTCGTGGTCGGCATCGAGGGCATGTACGCCGCGGCCTCGATGATCCACGGCGGCACCGCGGAGAAGTGCCCGAACCTGCGGATCTCGTTCAGCCATGCGGCGGGCGGCTTCCCGCTCATGCTGCCGCGCGCCCAGTACTTCTGGGGCGGCACCTGGAACGAGGAGCCGCCGATCCCGGAGAAGGCGGTCGCGCACACCGAGGGGCCGTCCCCCATGGAGTACGCCCGCCGGTTCTACTACGACTCGCTCGTCTTCGACCGGCGCGCCCTGCGCTTCCTCGTCGACCTGCTCGGCCACGACCGGCTGCTGGTCGGCTCGGACTTCCCGGCGATGGACCGCGAGGACCCGTGCGGGCGGACCCTGCGCATGCTCGACCTGCCGCAGGACGTGCTCGACGACATCACCTGGAACAACGCCTTCCGCTGGCTCGGCATCGACCCGCCGAGGTGACCCGGCACTCCCCCGGGCCCGTCCCCCGGCGCCGGGGGGCGGCAGCCGTGCCGGGATCCGCCGAGCGCCGCCCCGTGCCGCCCGGGCGGGGCGGCGCTCGGACCCCGGCCGCACCGCCCTCCATCCTTGGGTGATTTGTCGCTTTAGTCGTTGATGCGGGGATTGTCGTGCCGTCCGCACGGTACGTAGGGAGTGAGGCGTCCGCCGCTCCCGACGGCCGGAAGGAAGGCGTGGCATGGCAGAGCCGATCTCCGCAGCGTCCGCGGTGCCCTCCGCCCCGGCGCCCTTCTACACCCCCGAGCACGAGAGGCTGCGCCAGGTGGTGCGCGGCTACGTCGAGCGGGAGGTGGCGCCGAACCTCGACCGCTGGGAGCGGCAGCGGCTGGTGGACCGGGAGGCGTGGCGCGCGGCCGGCCGGCTCGGGCTGCTCGGCGCCCGGGTGCCGCCCGCGTACGGCGGGCCGGGGATCGCCGACTACCGGGTGCGGTGCGTGATCGCCGACGAGATGGCGCGGGCCGGGGCCGCCGCGCCCGCGCTGGGCTTCGCGCTCAACGACGACATCGTGCTGCCGTACCTGCTCCGGCTCGGCACCGAGGAGCAGAAACGGCGCTGGCTGCCCGGGTTCGTCACCGGGGAGACGATCTCGGCGATCGCGATGACCGAGCCGGGCGCGGGCAGCGACCTGCGCGGCATGCGGGCGGTCGCGGTCCGCCGCGGCGACGGCTGGGTGCTCAACGGCGCGAAGACCTTCATCACCAACGGCATCCTCGCCGACCTGGTGATCGTCGCCGCGCAGACCCGGGTCGGCGACGCGGATCGCGGGATCAGCCTGTTCGTGGTGGAGGACGGGACGCCCGGGTTCACCCGGGGCCGCAAGCTCGACAAGCTGGGCCTGCACGCGCAGGACACCGCCGAGCTGTTCTTCGACGACGTGCGCCTGCCCGACGGCAACCTGCTCGGCGGCGTCGGCGAGGGGCTGCGCCACCTGATCGCGAACCTGCCGTCGGAACGGCTCTCCATCGCCTACTACGGCCTGGCCGCGGCCGAGGCGGCGCTCGACTGGACGCTCGCCCATGCCCGGGAGCGCACCCTCTCCGGCGTCCCCATGCTCGACCACCAGGCCGTGCGGTTCCGCCTCGCCGAGCTCGTCACCGAGGTGGAGGTGACGCGCGCCTACCTGGAGCGGCTCGTGCTCCGCTACAACGCGGGCGAGCTCGACGTGGTGGACGCGGCGAAGGCGAAGTGGTGGGCGACCGAGACGCAGCGGCGGGTGCTCGACGCCTGCCTGCGGCTGCTCGACGGCGAGGGGGTGCTGCTCGGGCGGCCGCTCACCCGGGCGTTCCTCGACGCCCGGGTGCAGCCGATCTACGGCGGAACCACCGAGATCATGAAGGAGATCATCGGCCGCTCGCTGCGCTCGTGACCGGCCCGCCGCGGCGGGCCCGCGCGGCCGGGACGCCGCGATCCCCGAGGCCGTGCCGCCCGGGACGCCGGCCGACCGGCCGCGCCGTACCACGGGCACCCGCCGCCCGGGACGCGGGCGCGACGGCCGAGGCCGCCGCGCGCCGCCGCCCGGGAGCGCTCAGTCGGGGCGCGGCGCCGGGTTCCGGGTGACCGAGCGGAGCAGCGGCCGGGACAGCGCGTCGGCCGCGATGACCCCGCCGAACCCCACGGCGATCGTGACGAGCAGGATGGCCGCCCCGCCCGCGCTGAGCGTGGCGAACACGAACGGCAGCGCGCAGAACATCCCGGCGAGCAGCGAGCCGCCGCCCATCACCGCGAGCGGCACCAAGGTCTCGATGCGCCGCGCCCGGTCGAGCACCTCGAGCGGGGTGCCGGCGAGGTGGAGCAGCGCGTAGGTCTGCCGCCGGTCGAGCACCGAGGAGGACGCGGTGATCCCCGCGCTCACGATCGCCACCAGGAACGAGGCGCTGAGCACGATCAGCGTCCCGGTGCGCAGGTCGGCGAAGAGCAGGAACGCGGCGCGCTGCTCGTCCGCGGGCGTGGTCGGGACGTGCCCGGGCACGAGGCCGGCGAGCGCGGTGCGGGCGGTGTCCACCTGGGCGGTGTCCGCGGTCTCCGGCAGCTCCACGACCACCCGGCCCCGCAGCGGCCCGACCGGCCGCGGGCGCCCGTCCGTGCGGGGCTCCCGCGCGTGGACCTGGGCCTCGATGCCCGCGCGGGCGAGCCGCGCCCGGGCCTCGTCGGCGACCGTGCGCACCTGATCCGCGGGGGTGAGCACGATGAGGTCGGTCGCGGACGGGCTGCCGAGCATGCCGCCGGACGGGGTGAGCAGCCCGGTGAACCCGGCGATGAAGCCGGTGAGCGCCACGCCCGCGATCGTCCGCCACGCCGACCTGGGGTCGTCGACCAGCCGCCGCCCGGCGAGCAGGGCGGCCGGGCCGCGCGCGACCCGCGCGGTGATCCGGCCGATCACGCTCACCACCCACGGCCCGGCGAGGTTGAGCGCGAGGAAGGCGAGCGCGAGCACCCCGGTCACCACGGCCCACGAGGTGTTGCGGGACGCGATCGGCACCGCGATGAGGGCCGCCAGCAGGGCGACCAGCCGGATCGCCCGCATGCCGGGCGGGGTCTCCCGCTTCGCCACCCCGAGCGGGCTGATCACCACGCGCCGCAGCCCGACCACCGCGGACACGCCGACGAGCAGCGGTACGGCGAGCAGCACCCCGGCCACCGGGAGCAGGCCGGGCCACAGGTCGGACAGGAACCACGGCCCGCCCGCGAGCTCGATCCGCGCCACGAGCGGCATCGACGCGACGTACAGCACGAGGCCGAGCACGGCCGCGCCGGCCGCGACGATCACCGCCTCGGCGACCGTCATCAGCACCACCTGGCCCGGCGTCGCCCCCACCAGGCGCAGCGCCGCGAGCCGCTGGTCGCGGCGGGCCACCGTGAGCCGGGCCGCCGCGCCCCCGAACACCAGCAGCGGCACGACCATGAGCACGCTCGCGATCACGGTGAGGATCCGGTAGCCGAGGAGCATCTCCCCGTGCCGGCCGGTGAAGTCGGCGACCCGGGTCGGCCCGATGACCGTGGGCGACACGTACAGCGGCTCGCGGGTGACCGCGGGGTCGTCGGGCGCCCGCCCCACGACGGCGACGAGCTCCTCCGGGTGGACCAGGGCCTCGTCGCCGATCTCGCCCGCCACCGTGCCGGGGAAGCGGTTCGCCAGCCGCTCGGGCGGCAGCTCGCGCACCAGCTCGGCGAGCGCGGGCGACAGCCACACCTCGCCCGGCCGCGGCATGCGGCTCAGCCCGGGCGGGTGCACGCCGGACCGTTCCGCGCCGGGGAGCGGGGCGACGGTGACCACCGTGATCACCTCGTCCTCGACGAAGTCCTCGGCCACGGCCTGGATCGCCACGGCCCCGCTCGTCGCCTCGACCGGGTGGCGCCACGCCTCCCGGTCCGCCCGCGCCAGGAACGCGACGTTCCCGGCGATGGTGAACAGCAGCAGCGCGGTGGACACGGTCACCGCGGCGGCGGTGAGCACCGTGCCGAGCATGCCGTGCCGCCCGGCGCCGCGCAGCAGCCGCCAGCTCAGCTCCAGCAACCCGGTCATGCCCACCCCCGCGCGGGTGCCTCGGTGGCGGGGTCCCCGCCGGGGGCGGCCGTGCCGTACCGGGTGCCGACGATCTTGCCGTCGCGCATCTCGAGGATGCGGTCGCACCACGCGGCCACCTGCGGGTCGTGGGTGACCACGACGAGGGAGGCGCCGTTGTGCTTGGTGGCCTCGACGAGCAGGCGCATGGTCTCGTGGCCGGTGGCCTGGTCGAGGGCGCCGGTGGGCTCGTCGGCGAAGATCACCGCGGGGCGGATGGCGAGCGCCCGCGCGATCGCGACCCGCTGGGCCTGCCCGCCGGACAGCTCCCCCGGCCGCCGGGCGGTCAGGCCGTCGAGGCCGAGCGGGGCGAACCACCGCCGCGCCTCCTGCACGGCCTGGGCCCGCGGGACGCCGCCGAGCATGAGCGGCAGGGCGACGTTCTCGTCCGCGGGCAGCTCGGGCAGCAGCTGCCCGAACTGGAACACGAACCCGAACCGGGTACGGCGCAGCTCGCTGCGCGCCCGTTCGCCCATCGTGTCGATGCGCTGCCCGAGCAGGTGGACCTCGCCGGAGTCGGGCCGCATGATCCCGGCGAGGCAGTGCAGCAGGGTGGACTTGCCGGAGCCGCTGGGCCCCATCACCGCCACGGCCTCGGTGCGGCCGATCGCGACGTCCACTCCGGCGAGGGCGACGGTGGTGCCGAATCGTTTGACCAGTCCCCGGCCCGTCAGTACGGGGTCGTTCGTGTCCGCGGTTGCGCTCATACCGGACACCCTGGCCGAGCCGCCCCGCGCCGCGGATCGGCCGACCGGGGGAAACCGGGCCGCCGGCATCGGCCGAAAGTCGGAGGGACCGGGCCGGAACTCGGAGGGACCGGGCCGGAACCACGAAGCGGGACCATCGCGCGGCCCCGGCCCGGACGGGCGGCCCCGTCAGCGCGGCCGCTTGAGCTCGGCGCAGGCGATGCGGCCGCCGGAGTCGCCGGCCTTGCGGGTCTCGGCGTCCGGCCCGCCCTTGCCGTCCACGCGGTAGCGCTCGGGGATGTTGCCGTGGTTGTCCGGCTTCTCGTGCACGAGCACGGCGGTGCCCTCGCCGCCGACCAGCTTGTCCACCTGGACCCGGTCGGTCACGTACGAGCCCTCGCCGGTGCCGTCCTTGTTGACGAGCAGGTCGGGCAGGTCCCCCTCGTGGTCCGGGTGGTCGCCCGAGCCGAGGTGCGCCCCGGCGCTGGCGAACGGGCCGCCGGTCTTCGGGTCCTTGGCCGAGGCGTCGCAGACGCCCTTGGCGTGCAGGTGGAGCCCGTGGAAGCCCGGCGGCAGGTCGCGCGTCTTCACGGTGACCCGGGTCTTGCCGTCCCCCGCGTCCTCGACCTGGACGGTGCCGACGGTGCGGCCTTCGGCGTCCTTCAGCTCGGCGCTCACCCCGTTGCCGGGCGACGGGGACGGCGAGGCGAGCGCCGCGCCGGCGCCGCCGGCCACCGCGAGCGACGCCAGGGTCAACGAGACAGCTGCGTACCGGAGCATGAGAATCCCCTTTCCGCGTCCCGCCGGCGCCCCGCCGCCGCGGCGGAACGCCGGCGTCGGGTACAGCCAGGTTAGGGAGCCGCCCCGGCCCGGTGGCCCAAGCCGGCGTCAAGGCTCCACCCGCAGTGCCTTGCCGGCTTCGCCCCGGTCCCCCTGGCGGCGCGGCCGTCCACCCCGGCCGGGCCAAGAACCGGCCACGCCCCGCCCATGCCGCGGTCCGCCGAGGGCGTCAGCGGTCCCAGGCGGCCGCGAGGGCGAGCAGCCGGTCGCGGTACTCGAGGCGCTCGGTCCACTCCCGGGGCCAGGCGGCGGCGCCGTGGTGCGCGCCGGCGAACGCGCCGGTGAGGGCCGCGATGGAGGCGGAGTCGCCGGAGGAGCAGGCGGCGCGGCGGACCGCGGCGAGCGGGTCGCCGGGCAGCGGCAAGAAGCAGTACAGGCCGGTGGCGAGCGCCTCCTCGGCCGTCCAGCCCGCACCGGCCGCGAGGCAGGGGTCGGCCTCGAGGCCGGGGGCGGCGAGCGCGGCCTCCAGGCGGTCGAGCGCGGCGAGGCACTCGTCCCAGCCGCGGGCGAGGTACGCCGCGGGGTCGCCGGCCCCGGCGCGGGCGGCGAGGTCGCCGAGCCAGGCGGCGTGGTAGACGGTGCGGGACGCCGCGGCGTGCTCGCGCAGCGCGGGCACCAGGCCGGCGGGGTCGATGCCGTCGGCGAGCAGCCGTACCGCGTGGGCGGTGAGGTCGGCGGCGGCGAGCGCGGTGGGGTGGCCGTGGGTGAGCGCGGCCTGCAGCCGGGCGGCGGCCGAGCGGGTCGCCGGGTCGAGGCCGGGGACGAGCGCGACCGGGGCGACGCGCATGTTCGCCCCGCAGCCCTTCGAGCCGGTCCGGCTCGCCGCCTGCCAGGGGCGGCCGTCGCTGAGCGGCTCGCAGGCCCGCAGGCAGGTGGCGCCGGGCGCGCGGTCGTTGTCCGGCGACCGCCACCAGGCGAGGAAGCGGTCGCGCAGCGGGCCGGCCAGGCGATCCGCGGTGAGCGGCCCGGCCGCGGCCGCCTCGGCGAGCGCCTCGGCCACCGCGAGCGTCATCTGGGTGTCGTCGCTGACGAGCACCCCGCGGCGGTGACGGGCGGCGCCATCCCGCGCCACGGGCCGAACCGCGCGGTGATCGGGCCGATGCCGAGGAACTCGGCCGGATAGCAGAGGGCGTCGCCGACGGCCGGCCCGAGCAGGGCGCCGGTCGCCGCTCGTTACCCGGGCCCCTCCTCAGCGTTCGGTCCGGTGGTACGGCACCGCCCGGCGCGGTCACCGGTTGAGGCAGCCCCGGGGATGCCGCCGGTGCGCGGTGCCCGGGACCGGCGGGCGCCCGGCCGGGCGGCGCGCGGCGGCCCGGCGCTCGTACGACTGCATCTCGGCGAGCACCTCGAGCGGGTCCTCCAACAGCCGGGAGAAGGCGAGCTCGGCCGCGCCGACGAGGGTGCTGTCGTCGCCGAGCCCGGCGACGCGGAGCCGTACCTGCTCGCGGGAGACCGGCAGCACGTTCGCCCGGATCCGGGCCCGGACCTGGGCCTCGGCCCGCGGGTAGACCTCGCGCAGCATGCCGCCGAAGATCACCATGCCGGGGTTGAACAGGTTGATCAGGTTGGCGACGCCGATGCCGAGCCAGTCGCCGATGCGGTGGAAGGCGTCGCGGGCCGCGGGGTCGCCCTCGTCGGCGGCGCGCACCACCTGCTGCCAGCCCTCGCGGCCGGACAGCTCGCCGGACCGCCCGGCGAGGTCGATCAGCGCCTGCTCGCCGACCTCCGCCTCCAGGCAGCCGCGGGAGCCGCAGGCGCACGGCCGCCCCTGGTACGGGTTCACCACCATGTGGCCGAGCTCGCAGCCGTACCCGCGCTCGCCGTCGAGCAGCCTGCCGTCGACGATGATCCCGCCGCCGACGCCGACGTCGCCGTGCAGGTAGACGAGGTTGCGGTAGCCGACGCCCGCGCCGCGCTCGTGCTCGGCCACGGCGCCGAGGTGGGCCTCGTTGCCGACGAGCACCGGCAGGCCGAGCCGCAGCCCGAGCTCGGCGCCGAACGCCTGGTCCACCCAGCCGAGGTTCGGCCCGTACCGCACCATGCCGTCGGCGCGGCTGATCATGCCGCAGTAGGAGGCCCCCACCCCCACGCACATCGCGTCCGGGGGTGCGATGCGCCGCAGCTCGTGGCCGAACGCGGCGAGCACCTCGACCACGTACTCGAGGTCGGCGCCCGCGCGCCGCCGCACCGTCTCGCGGCGGTCGAGGACGCGGCCGCCGAGCGCGACCCGGGCGGCGACGAGCCGGTCGACCCGGACGTCGAAGGCGAGCACGTACACCCGGTGGGACTCCGGCCGGACCACGAGGGACGGCCGGCCCGCCCGGCCGGTGTCCCGCGGCGGCCCCTCCCGCACCAGCCCGGCCGCGGAGAGCTCGGCGGTCAGCGCCATGATCGTGCTCCGGTTGAGCCCCATGCGGTGGGCGAGCTCCGACCGGGACATCGGGCCGCTCACGTGCAGATGCCGCAGGAGGGTCCCGAGGTTGTACCGCCGAATCTCCTCCTGGGAGCGTCCGCCCTTCACCATGACGCCGCCCGCGGGCCGGAGACCTGACGCCGCGAGGGCGGAACGCGAACGTGCATGCCGATCACCCGCGACCCCCTGGACACGCTGCGAGCGTACCAACGACGCTCTTTACCGATACCCGACCGAAGCAGGCGATCGCACGGCGTTCGCACGGATCGGGCTCGCCGTACGCCCGCCGGATGGCCCTCGCGAGCCGCCTCGCCGGCCTCGCACGGGAGATCCGCGGCGACGTGCAGGGGGCGTATCGATCGGGCCATGTGTTCATATGAACATAGACCGTGTGCTCTGGCAAGTGGCCTCGGTCCGGGCGGCCCGCGGCCTGCCCCGCCCGGGCACGGGCGGCGGCGCGCGGCCGCGGCCTCCCGCCCTGGCGCCGGCCGTTTCGGGGGCGCGCCGGAACGAGCGGAGGATTCGCCGCTGAATGGCGGGCCACCACCTCGTCTTCGCCTATCACGATAAACGACGTGGCTTGAGCCGAATATCCGGCGAACACGGGAGCAACCTGCGGATTCGCGGCTTTTCAGCCCTATAACGTCACAGGACGAGTCCGGATATCGAAGCGGGAATACGGAAATCCGGCTAGGGTTCCGGCCATGGGTCGAACGCGCATTCCTTTTTCACCCGAGGGCCGCGCCCGCACGGAATGCCGTCCGGGGCAACGGGCCCGCAACGCCGCGGTGGCCGTGGCGCTCATCACGGCGGCGGGCGGGGTGCTCGCCGCATGGGTGTCCGCGCGGGGGACGGCGGACGCCGCCGAGGCGGCGCCCGCGCCGACGGTAACCGTCACGGTCACGGTCACCCAGGAGCCCCGCGTCACGGGGCGGGCCCGGTCGTCGTCCTCCTCCGGCTGGGAGGATGGGCCCACCAGCACGAGCAGCGCCGAGGCGGTGATCGCCCCCGCCGCCACGTCCACCCCGGCGCCCTGATCCGGGGCGGCGTCCGGTCAGGAGTCCCGCGACGCGTGCTCCGCAGGCTCCCCCAGCTCCTGGAACACCGTGATGTGCAGGCCGCCGGGCGCGTCCAGCCGCGAGTTCAGCGAGCGCCACGGGGTCGGCGTCGGCGGGGCGACCTGCTCGGCGCCCGCCGCGACGAGCCGCGCGGTCACCGCCGGGGTGTCGCCGACCTCGAAGGCGAGCCGGATCTTCGGCGCCACCTGGCGCCCCACCTCCACCTCGTCGATGAACCGCTTCTGCGCCGGGTTCGCGATCTCCAACGTCGCCCGGCCGGCGTCGAGGATCGTCACCCGGGCGTCCCCCTCCCCGGAGATCGCCGCCTGCTCGGTCATGCCGAGCACGTCCCGGAAGAACGCGACGGCCGCGTCGTAGTCCTCGGCCTCGACCACCACGCGGAGCTGGCGGACCGCCGGCGCGTCGCCCGCTGCGCCCATGCGCACACCCCCCGATGTCAAAAGGATCGCGTCAAAGTGATCAAAACGTGGCGAGAATACCCAGGAAACGGGCCTCGGGGGCGTCGCGGCCGGTCAGCGCGGTCACCGAGAGGCCGTGGCCCGCCACGGCCGCCGTCGCCTTCGCGGCGATCTCCTCCGCGCGGGCCTCGCTCGGCGCCTCCCAGTACAGCTGGAGCCCGCCGCCGGGCGCGAGCCGGCGGCGCTGCGCGGTGAGCTCCCGCTCCGCGGGGCCGGTCCAGAAGAGATTGACGTGGACCGCGAAGATCCGGTCGAAGGAGCCGGCGGCGAACTCGGCCTCCTCCAGCGGCGTCGCCAGGAACTCCGCCCGGCCCGCCGCCACCGCGTCCCGGTTGCGCCCGCACCGCCGCCTCGATGGCCGTGCCCGACCGGCCGAGGCCGGGGTAGGCGCCCTGCCGGAGGCGTTCGAGCACGAGCGCGGCGGCCACCCCGCGCCCGCAGCCGATCTCCAGCACGCGGTCGCCCGGCCCCAGGCCAAGCGTCTCCACCGCCCACGACAGCCGTGCGGGCACCCGCGTCCCCATGATCGCCACCCTATGCGACGACGGCCGCCGGCGGCGGGGCGTGATTGCGTCGGCCGGTGGGCGGCCCCGGCGTTCCGGGTACGGCGGCACGCGGGGACGCGTGGCCGCCTGCGCGTGGCGGGCCACCGTGGAACGTGGCGGCGGCCGCCCGGCGAAACGGCGCCCCGTACCGAGGAGCGGCACGGGGCGGGCCCGGCGAGCACCGGACCGGCGGGACGCGACCGTGATCCCCGCGCCGGACGCCGCGCCGTACGGGGAACGGTCCGCTTGGCGCCGCCCGGTTCAGGCGACCAGCGGCACGACCGCGGCCGGATCGGTGGTCACGGTGCGCCCCGTGGTGCGCTCGTAGCGCCGGACGAGGCCGGTGATCCGGGATCGGCGGCCGAGGCGGCGGTCCAGGCGCAGCACCGCGTTCCTGCGCGGCGGCGGGAACGCCGCGGCGAGGGCGGCGAGCAGCGCCCGCGGTTCCCCGCCCACCCGGCCGAGCACCCAGGCGGTCCCGGCGTCGAAGGCGACGAGCGCGAGGGCCAGGTGGTGCGTGCGGTGCCACCGCTCGCGGCGGGCGAGGGCCAGCCGCAGCGAGGCCTCGTAGGCCGCCTGGAGGTCCAGCCCGAGCGGCGGGGTCATCCGGGCGCAGCGCCGGCGCGCCTTGGCCGCGCCGAACGGCAGCAGCGGCTCCCGCGCGGGCGGGCGGTCAAGGAGCGCGGCCGCGCCCGGCAGCCTGTCGAGGTCGACGCCGAGCGGGGCGAGGATCTCCCGGTCGGCCGCGGCCGCGGCGCCGCCGGGCCCGGCGGCGCGGGCCGCCTCGCGGATCGCGTCCGCGGTGACGCCGTGCGCGCCCAGCAGGTCCGCGACGGCGCCGCCGCCCGTGGCGAGCGCGAGCAGCAGGTGCTCGGTGCCCACCCGGGGATGCCCGAGATCGCGGGCGGTCGCCCACGCCCGCCCGATCGTCCGGCTCAGCTCGGGATCGTCGCCGCGGAACATCTAGCCCTCCAGGAGACGGTGGTACTTGCGGTGCACGGTCTGCTTGGTGACCCCGAGCCGGAGCGCGATGTCCCGCCAGGACCAGCCCGCCCGGCGCGCCGCCGCGACGCGCTCGGCCTCCAGCCGCTCCACCAGCCGGCGCAGCCTCGCGACCGCGCGCAGCCCGGCGTCGAGATCCTCCCCGTGCAGCGCCTGTTCGAGATCGGCGTTCACGGACATGGCGTCAGCATATGCTGACGATCCTGTGCCGTCAACATATGCTGACGCCCCTGCCTCTGTCCCCCGGACGGCGAGGCCTCGTGATCGCGGTGGACGTGAACGCTCCCGGGCCGGGCGGACGGCACGACGGTTCGGCCCAACGGTCGTCCCGCCCGGCATCGATTCCGCGCGGAACGGCCCGCACTCTGGAGATCGGGCCGCTCACCCCCGAATCCCCCGCACGGCGAGTGCCCGGCTCGTGCGGAGGCGAGGTGTCACCCCACCGGAACGGGCGTCACTCACCGGTGCCGGTACGGCGGGGGCCTGCCAAGGCGGCCGTGCCGTAACCGGGCGACCCCTGATCGCGGCCTACTTGGTGAGGACCACCTTCAGCGCCCCGGTGTCCTGGGCGTTGGCGAACGTCTCGTACGCGGCCTCCATCTCCGCGAGCGCGAAGCGGTGCGTGATGAACGGGGAGGGGTCGAGCCGGCCCGCCGCGATCATGTCGAGCAGCGTCGGGGTGGAGTAGGTGTCCACCAGGCCCGTGGTGATCGTGACGTTCTTGATCCACAGGTCCTCGAGGTGCAGCGTGGCGGGCTTGCCGTGCACGCCGACGTTCGCCACGCGGCCGCCGGGCCGTACCAGGCGGGTGCACAGCTCGAAGGTCTCCGGGACGCCGACCGCCTCGATCGCGGTGTCCGCGCCGAGCCCGCCGGTGAGGTCGGCGACCACCTTGGCGGCGTCGTCACCCGGGCCGACCACCACGTCGGCGCCGAACCGCTTGGCGGCCTCCAGCCGGGGCGCGGCCAGGTCGACCGCGACGATGTGGCTCGGGGTGAACAGCCGCGCGGTGAGGATCGCGGAGAGCCCGATCGGCCCGGCGCCCACCACCACCACGGTGTCCCCGGGGCCCACCTTGCCGTTGAGCACGCCGACCTCGTAGGAGGTGGGCAGGATGTCGGCGAGCATGAGCGCGGCCTCGTCGGCGACCCCCTCCGGGATCTTGTAGGTGGAGGTGTCGGCGAACGGCACGCGCAGGTACTCGGCCTGGGTCCCGTCGATCCGGTGGCCCAGGATCCATCCGCCACCGCCGAGGCACTGGCCGAACATGCCGATCCGGCAGTACCGGCACCGGCCGCACGCGGTCACGCAGGAGACCAGCACGCGGTCCCCCTCCGCGATCGTGCGTACCGCGCCGCCGGTGCGCACGACGGTGCCCACCGCCTCGTGGCCCAGGATCCGGCCCGGCTCGACCGCCGGCACGTCCCCCTTGAGGATGTGCAGGTCGGTGCCGCAGATCGTCACCGCCCGCACCTCGACGATCGCGTCGGTGTCGTCGACGATCTCCGGGTCGGGGACGTCCTGCCAGGACCGCTTGCCCGGCCCCTGGTACACCATCGCCTTCATGCGTCCTCCTCCGGTTCCGCTGGGCTGTTACGAGGGGCGGTTTCACCCTCCCTCGGGCGAGCCCGCGCCACCCAGTGGCGGAAGACCCCTCCTGGGCGGCCGTTCGTCCCTCGATCGCGGTCCGGCCGCCGGTGCGGTCCGTTACCGCCGGACGGCGCGGCAAACCCGTCCGGCGCCGGAGGAACGTCTCGATCGCCGGCTCCCGCTCGCCGTACCGCCTCGGGCCGCGGTCAGGCGCCCTGCAGCCGCGGCGCCCACGCGCACACCTCGACCGCCGCCTCCAGCATGGCCCGTTCGGTGGCGGTGAGGGGATAGACGTCCTCCCCTCCGGGCGACGGCTTCAGGTACGTGCGCACGCGGTCGGCGTCGGCGGCGTCGAGGGCGCGGAGCGGCTTGGCGAGGATGTTGAGCGGGTGCTCCAGGTCCTGCACGATCGTCGAGTAGAAGTGGGTGACCGACCGGTAGGTGAAGGTGGCGAGGCCGCCCACGTACACCGCCAGCCGGCCGTGCGCCGAGGCCTCGAACGTCCCGATCGCGTGCACGGCCGAAAGGTCCTTGTCGTCGTGCGGTCCCGCCGGGCACAGGAAGGCGGGCGCCGGGGCGCTCTCGAGGGTGGCGATGTCGTAGTGGAAGTTGGCGTTGCCGCCCTCGGCCACGAGCAGGTTCCACTGGGGCACCGGGAGGAGCCGGAAGTACTGGCGCGCCGGGCGGGAGCCCATCTCCGAATGCAGGCCGCGGATGCGGTCGCCGATGATCTGCCAGCGGTACAGGCCCCTGTCGCGGCCGGAGGTGACGATGGAATCCTCGGTGAACGTGATCGCGGAGAACTCGCCGTGGGGCAGGGCCTGCACCGCGATCTCGTGCTGCGGCTGCAACCTGCTGTCGGTGATGAGCATCCGGTTGCCGTCCACGAAGGCGATCCGGTTCCCGGTGGCGTCGACGGCGAACTGGTCCGCGCGCCGCAGCCCGTGTTCCCGCAGGTCGAGCGCCACCTGCTCGCCATCGGCGACGGCGATCGCGACCCCGGCGAGCTTCGTGCCGATCACGAAACCGGTCGCGGTCGCGTCCACCACCGCGTCGAGCAGCCCGAACCCGTTCGCCAGCACCGATTCACCGCCGGGCGTGTACTGGACGATCTCCGTGTCGCCGCGGTAGCCCCCGTTCTCGAACTCCCGCCGTGCGATCACCGTCTCGGCGTCGAGCGCGCACAGCGACCAGTGCACCGCCGGCCCCTCGTACAGGGTCTCCCGCACGCCCGTCCGGTCCACGGTGACGATCGTCGAGGTATGCGGGTCGCGGCGGTGCAGCGAGAGCGCCGCCACCGGGTGCCGTACGGCGAAGCCCACTGGGTCGATGGCGGTCAGCATGCTGGGGAGGATCCGGGCGGTGCGGTCGAAGATCTGGTCGCCGACCCGCATCGCGTCCTTGCCGTCGATGCCGGTGAGGATGTCGGCCACGCGGGCGTCGGCCTCCGACCGGGGATACCACTTGCGGCGTTTCAGATAGGCCGCCGCGCGAGCGGCCCGCGGGAGCGGCTGGGAGAGGATCAGCCACCACAACGACTGCCAGTCGCGCTTGCGCGCGTATTTGCGTGCCTCGCCGACCAGATCGTCACCGGAGATGCGTGGTATCACTGCCTGCCCGCCTTCCCGTCGGGTGGGCCTGACGCCGATCACTTCCGGGACACGCTTCGGTGCGCATGCTACAGCGGGAACCGCCCGCTCGGGCGGGCGTTCGCGGCCCCGGCGCGATCGCCGCTCCCGCCACGCCTCCTCGCGGCCGCCGCCACCCGCACGGGCGGCTCCGGTCCGGTGTCTCCGCCGGTTCCCGGACCGGTCGCGGCCCTCGGCGCGTGCGCGGCGACGGCACGGCCCCGCCGTACCGCTCGCCCGGATCGCGCGGTACGGCGGGCGGCCGAGACGATCGCGTCCGCGGGCGGTCAGGAGCCGGGGAGCACGCCGATGCCCGCGAAGCCGTCCACGCCGGGGAGCGGCGGCAGCGCGAGGGGCTCCTCCTCGAGCCACTCCCGGGTGGCGACCACGCCCGGCGGCACGAGCTCGAAGCCGTCGAAGAAGCGCAGCACCTGCTCGCGGGTGCGCGGGGTCGGCATCCCGGCCTCGGTGCCCTGGTAGACGGCGCGCCCCTCGTCCACCTTCTGCTTGTCGAGGTCGCCGCTGGTCAGGTGGGTGATCGCGAGCGCCGAGCCGGGCGCGAGCCGGTCACGCACGGCGGCGCAGACGCGCTCGGCCTGCTCCTGATCGGGGACGAAGTGCAGGATCGCCAGCAGCAGCACGCCTATCGGCTGGGAAAAGTCGAGGTGCCCGGTGACCTCCGGGTTGTCGAGGATCGTCGCCGGCTCGCGCAGATCGCCGTCGACCACGATCGTCTGCGGGTTGTCGGCGAGCAGGGCCCGGCCGTGCACGAGCACGATGGGGTCGTTGTCGACGTAGACGATGCGGGACTCCGGGGCGGCCGCGAGCGCCACCTGGTGCGTGTTCTCCTGGGTGGGCAGACCGGCGCCGATGTCGAGGAACTGGCGGATGCCCCGCTCCGCCATGAACCGGACCGCGCGCTTGAGGAAGCGCCGGTTCTCCCGCACCCCCTCCTTCACGTTCGGCGCGAGCTGGAGCAGCTTCTCCGCCGCGGCCCGGTCCGCGGCGAAGTTGTCCTTACCGCCCAGCAGGTAGTCGTAGATCCGTGCCGCGCTCGGAACGGTGGGATCGATGCCGGGCGGCGCACTTTCCTTGTTCATCTCGTCCAACTTTCGGGGCGGCCCAAAAAACGGTTGATCACCAACATAACGGGATCGATCCACCAGCGCAGCGATCACCGACCGGCGCGCCGCACCGGCCGCCGCGGCCGGCTCGGTGGCCCCGTCCGCGCTCGCCGTCCCACACCGGCCACGGACCGGGCCTTCTCGCGCATATTTCCGTTTTATACGGTAGGAAATACAGGTTATCTGTCGCGAGGAGGAACGCAGCATGTCCGGTGCTTCCCGGCTCGACATCCGGAAGATCGGCGGGCGGATCGGGGCCGAGGTCGTCGGCGTCGATGTGCGCGACCTGTCCGACGCCGCCTTCGCCGAGATCAGGTCCGCGCTGCTCGAGCACAAGGTGCTCGGCTTCCGCGGCCAGGAGCTGACCGATGAGGACCAGATCGCCTTCGCCGCCCGGTTCGGCCCGCTCACCGGCGCGCACCCGACGGTGCCGTCGGTGACCGGCCGCCCGGAGGTGCTCGCCGTCGACGCGGAGCAGGGCATCCGCTCCAACCACTGGCACACCGACGTCACCTTCATCCGCACCCCGCCGAGCGTCACCACGCTGCGCGCGCTCGTCCTCCCCCCGTACGGCGGGCACACGCTGGTCGCCAACACCGCCACGGCGTACCGGGACCTGCCGCAGGAGCTGCGCGACTTCGCCGACCGGCTGTGGGCCGTGCACACCAACGACAACGACTACATCCGGCCGGCCCGCAACGAGAAAGGTGAGGCGTACCGCAAGGTCTTCACCTCTCGGGTGTGGAAGACCGCGCACCCGGTGGTCCGGGTGCATCCCGAGAGCGGGGAGCGCGGCCTGTTCGTCAACGGGTTCGCCCAGAGCATCGTCGGCCTGAACCTCCGCGAGAGCCAGGCCATCCTGCAGATCTTCCAGTCGTACGTCGTGCGGCCGGAGAACGTGTTCCGGTGGATCTGGTCCCCGGGCGACCTGCTGGTCTTCGACAACCGGATCACCCAGCACTACGCCCCGGACGACTACGACGACCTGCCGCGCAAACTCCACCGGGTGACCGTCGCCGGTGACGTCCCGGTCGGCGTGGACGGCAGGACGAGCTACCTCATCGAGGGCGACGACGCCGCGCACTTCACCCCCGCCGCGGGCGCCGCCTGAGCGGCCCGTCACCGCGCACCCCGGCCCCGGCGGGCGCGGCCTCGCCGGGGCCCACCCGGGGCCCGGGTACGGCCGGGCCGGGCGCGCGGCTCGGCCGCGCTTCGCGGGACGACGGAGCCGGCCCGCCTCGCGCCGGAAGGCGTCCTCACCCGGCGCGCCCGCCGTTCTCCTCGGCGACCTCCTCGGCGTCCTTCTCCGCCGTCCGGCCGGCCGGAGCGGCGAGCTCGTGCGCCGTGCGCGCCAGCCACACCGGGGAGAACATGCTCAGCGCGGCCTCCAGCACCATCACGCCCGCCGCGAAGCTGCTGAAGAGGGCGACCGACAGCAGCGGCAACAGCAGCGGGGCGATGGCGGCGATCCTGCCGAAACCGATCGTGGCGTCGCTCCACCGGCCGTCGCGGCGCTGGGCGAGAAGGATCATCAGCACCGAGGCGAGGGCCGCCAGGCCCGCCACGAGCCCGAGAAGTCCCAGGCCGGCGGCGCGGGAACCGCCGGCCGCCAGGTAGCTCAGCGCGCCGATCAGCGCGAGCCCCACCGCGACCAGCTTGAACGTCCGCGAGACCCCCGAGACGACCCGCACCAGCTGGACCAGGGTGACGGTCCCCACCAGGACCGTGACGACGTCCACCGGGACCGCGGCGACCCCGCCGAGCAGCCGCCACAGCAGCAGCTCGACGAGCAGTTCGCGTACAGCAGGCGCCGTGCCCAGGCCACCCCGGGCGGCAGGGTCTCGGCGCGGGGCCGCGCGGGACCGCGCAGCACCATCCACAACAGCCACCCGTTGACCAGGCCGGCCCCGGCGAGCGCCGGCACCAGCCAGGTCGGCCGGAAGGGGGCCCCCACACCGCCGTGCCCGTGAGCCACGCCAGCGGCGACAACTCCCCGGACACGGCGGCGTGCGCCGCGGCGGCGGCCACGGCGACCAGGTACAACGCGACGGCGACGACGGCCGCCCACCCGAAGCGGTAGCGGCCGACGGCGGCAGTGATCCGAGTGACGATACGGATGATCTTAGGCCATGGGTCCGTGATGCGCGGTCCGTTCCGGTATGCCGTACCGGCCGGGCCGCCGCGCCGGCACGCCCTCGCGGCCCAGTGGAGGTAAATTCGTTCGCCGCCGTACTAGCCTGCCGGAGTGCTGCTCTTCTCCCGCTCGTGGGCGGCGCTGCGCGCGGCCGTCGCGGAGCTGCCGGACGAGGCGTTCGCGCGGCCGTCCGGCTGTGCCGGGTGGCTCGTCCGCGACCTCGTGTGCCACCTGATCATCGACGCCCAGGACGTCCTGATCACCCTCGCCACCCCGGTCGACGCGGAGCCGACCCGCGACGCGGTCACCTACTGGGAGGTCTCCGCGACGCCGCCGACCGGCGACGACCCGCTCGACGCGCTGACCGTACGGCTCGCCGCCGCCTACCAGGAGCCCCGGCTGCTCAAGTTCCACCTCGACGACGTCGGCTCCGCCGCGGGCCGCGCCGCCGAGCTCGCCGACCCGGAGCTGCGGGTCGGCACCCGCGACCAGGTGCTCACCGTGCGCGACTACCTGTCGGCGTACGTCATGGAGTCGACCCTGCACCACCTCGACCTGATCGCGCACCTGCCGGACGCGCCCCCGCCGCCCGCCGACGGGCTCGCCGAGTCCCGCGCGCTGCTGGAGACGATCGCGGGCGCCGCGTTCCCCGCGTCCTTCTCCGACGCGGACGCCCTGCTCGTCGGCACCGGGCGGCGCCCCATGACCGAGACGGAGCGCGCCGCGCTGGGCGCACTGGCCGCGCGGCTCCCGCTCGTCCTCGGCTGAGCCGCCGCCCGCCGTACCGGCCCGCCGCCGGACGCCGCCGCCCGGACCGCACGGCCCGGGCGGGCGGCCGCGCCGACGGCTACTGGAGGCCGCCGCGGACCGAGGTGATGCGCTGGGTGTTGAAGCCGAGCCAGTGCATCCGGCCGACATAGCGGGCGTGCTCGACCTTGATGCACCGGTCCATGATCACGGTGACGCCGCCCTCCTCGGCGATCCGCGCCGCCTCCTCGTTCACCACGCCGAACTGGCCCCACAGCGCCTTGGCGCCGATCCGCACCGCCTCGCGGGCGATGCCGGGCAGCGCGTCCGGGGCACGGAACACGTTCACCACGTCCACCGGCTCGGGCACCTCGAGCAGGCTCGGGTAGCTGGTCTCCCCCAGGATCTCGGTCTCCCGCGGGTTGACCGGGATCACCCGGTAGCCGTGCCGCTTGAGGTAGTAGCCGACGAAGTTGCTCGCCCGCAGCTCGTTGGCGGACAGCCCCACGATCGCGATCGTCCTCGCGGTGTGGAGGACGCGCTGGATGGTGAGCGGGTCCTGGTAGCGCGCGAGATCGGTCATGCCGCCCCCGCCTTCTTCTCCTCCTCGAGCACCGCGCGGACGCGGGCGAACCCCTGCTCCAGATCCCAGATGAGGTCGTCGACGGACTCGATGCCGACCGAGAGCCGCACCGACCCCGGCCCGACCCCGGCCGCGCGCAGCTCCTCGTCGCTGAGCTGCCGGTGGGTGGTGCTCGCCGGGTGGATGACGAGGCTCTTGGCGTCGCCCACGTTCGCCAGGTGCGACCAGAGGGTCAGGCCGGAGATGAAGCTCTGCCCGCCCTTGCGGCCGCCCGCGCAGTCGAACGAGAACACCGCCCCGGCGCCGCGCGGCAGGTACTTCTCCACCAGCGGGCGGTACTTGCTCTCCGGCAGGCCCGGGTAGCTGACGTTCGACGCCAGCTCGTGCTCCTGCAGGTACTTCGCCACCGCGAGCGCGTTCTGCACGTGCCGCTCCATGCGCAGCGACAGCGTCTCCAGGCCCTGCAGCAGCAGGAACGCGTTGAACGGGGACAGCGCGGCGCCCATGTCGCGCAGGGTCTCGGCACGCAGCTTCATCAAAAAGCCGTACATGCCGAACGTCTCGTGGAACTTCAGCCCGTGGTAGGCGGGCGAGGGGTCCGCGATCACCGGGTACCGCCCGTTCGACCAGTCGAACGTGCCCGAGTCGACCACGACGCCGCCGAGGGTGGTGCCGTGGCCGCCGATGAACTTGGTCGCCGAGTGGATCACGATGTCCGCACCCCACTCGATCGGGCGGCACAGGTACGGCGTGGCGAACGTGTTGTCCACGATCAGCGGCGCCCCGTGCTCGTGCGCGATCGCCGCGACGGTCTCGATGTCGAGCACGTTCCCGGCGGGGTTGCCGATCGTCTCGCCGTAGAACGCCTTGGTGTTCGGCCGCGCCGCCTTGCGCCACGCCTCCGGGTCGTCGGGGTCGACCCAGGTCAGCTCCACGCTCATCTTGCCGAGCAGGTGCTTGAGCTGGTTCACCGTACCGCCGTAGAGCGCGGATGACGCGACCACGTGGTCACCCGGCCGCAGCAGCGTGAAGAACACCGCCGCCTGCGCGGCGATGCCGCTGGCGAACGCGACCGCGCCGCAGCCGCCCTCGAGGTTCGCCACCCGCTCCTCGAACACCGCGACGGTCGGGTTCATGATCCGGGAGTAGGTGTTGCCGTACTCCTGCAGGTTGAAGTAGGCCGCCGCGGACTCCGGGTCCTCGAAGACGTAGCTCGTGGTCTGGAAGATCGGTACGGCGCGGGCGCCGGTGTTCGGGTCGGGCCGCTGCCCGGCGTGCACCTGCCGGGTCTCGAACCCGAACTCCCGCGCCTCCTCTGTACGGGGGATCCGGTCGGTCACAAGTCCTCTTCCTCGACGTCACTCGGCCCCGGCCTCGGCCAGGAACCGCCGGATGATGGGCGTCTGTCGCGCTTCCTCGAGCAGGAAGCAGTCGTGACCGTACGGCGCGTCGATCACATGGAGTTCGACCGGCTTGCCGAGGGCACGCAGCGCCCGCTCGATTTCCTCGGACGCGGAGGGAGGGTACAGCCAGTCGGAGCTGAAGGCGATGAGCAGGGTCCGCGCGCGGACCCGCTCCAGGGCCCGCTCCAGCGACCCGCCGCCGTGCTGCCGCGCCAGGTCGAAGTAGGTCAGCGCGCGCGACAGGTACAGGTAGGTGTTGGCGTCGAAGCGCTTGACGAACGAGCCGGCCTGGTGGCGCAGGTAGTTCTCCACCTGGAATTCCGGCTCGGTGAGCGTGTAGCGGATGTCGTCGGAGAACTGCAGGCGGCGGCCGAACTTGCCTTCCAGCGCGACCGCGGACAGGTAGGTGATGTGGCCCACCATCCGGGCCACGCCCATGCCCGCGTCGGGCGCCCGGCCCGTGCCGTAGTAGCGGCCGCCCTGCCAGGCCGGATCCCGCATGATCGCCTCACGCGCGATCGCGTTCCACGCCACCCCCTGCGGGTGGAGCGCGTGCGTGCTGGCGATCACCACGATCGAGTCGACCTCGTCGGGGTAGGCGACCGCCCACTCCAGGGCCTGCATGCCGCCGAGCGAGCCCCCGGCGACCGCGGCGAGCCGTTCGATGCCCAGGGCCCTCAGGAACGCCCGCTGCGTCCGCACCATGTCCCCGACCGTGATCACGGGGAAGTCCGGCCCGTACGGCTCGCCGGTCTCCGGGTTGATCGACGACGGCCCGGTCGTGCCGCGGCAGCCGCCGAGCAGGTTGGTGCAGACGACGAAGTAGCGGTCGGTGTCGAAGGCCTTGCCGGGGCCGATCATCCCGTCCCACCAGCCGAGCCCCTTGTTGCGCGCGCCGTCCCGTTCCTCGGCGCCGAACCCGTCACGGGTGCCCGCCTCGGGCGGCGTCTTGGCGATGCCGGCGGCGTGGGCGTCACCGCTGAGCGCGTGGCACACCAGGATCACGTTGTCGCGCAGCGGCGACAGGGTGCCGTAGGTCTCGTAGGCGACGCGCACGGGGTACAGCTCGCGGCCGCAGTCGAGGGGGATCGGCTCCGGCAGGTCGAGGTACCGGGTCTCCACCACGCCGACACTGCCGGGTGCGACCGTCGGTACTGAGTGTGACATGGGGCCATGCTAGCCGCCGCCTTCCGTATATGGTCAAATACCTAGCGGCAAACCTGGGATTTAGGCAAAGGACGGATCTCATGACGACCACGGTCGACAACGGCGTGAACGTCAAGCACCTGCTCGACGCCCGCGAGGCCCTGAAGAAGCAGCCGGAGGCCGCCCAGTTCGTCTGGAAGGCGAAGTCCAAGTGGGAGCGCGGCGTCAACACCACGATCACCGTGAAGGAGTTCTACGGCCTCGGTGAGGACCGGGAGCACAAGGACGAGTCGGTGTTCAAGGCCGACCACCCCGACGTCTTCGGGGCCGAGGACAACGGCATCACCCCGATCGAGTACCTGCTCGTCGGCCTGGCGAGCTGCCTGACCGCCGGCATCGCCTCCGTCGCGCAGAACCGCGGCATCCAGCTCCGCTCGGTGGAGGCCACCGTCGAGGGCCGCCACGACATCCGGGGTATCCTCGGTGCCGACCCCGACGTCCGGAACGGCTACAACGACATCAAGGTCACCTTCCACATCGACGCCGACGCCTCCCGCGAGGAGATCGAGGCCCTGGTGGCCCAGTCGCAGAAGCGTTCGGCCGTGTTCGACGCCCTCACCAACCCGACGGACGTCACCGTCGAAGTCGCCTGAGAGGTCGAGCCATCATCGAGCGAGTCACCACGGTCGTCATCGGGGCCGGCCACGCCGGCCTCGCGGCGAGCCACTTCCTCAGCGAACGGTCGATCGACCACGTCGTGCTCGAGCGCGGTGAGGTGGCGAACTCCTGGCGGAGGGAGCGCTGGGACTCCCTCCGTCTCCTCACCCCGAACTGGCAGAGCCGCCTGCCGGGCTACCACTACGACGGCCCGGACCCGGACGGCTACATGTCCATGCCCGAGGTGATCAAGTTCATCGAGGGCTACGCCGCGTTCACCCGCGCCCCGGTCCGCACCGGCGTGAACGTCACCTCGGTACGGCGCGCCGACGACGGCTACCACCTGGCCACGAGCGACGGCGAGTTCCGCGCCCGCACGGTGGTGCTGGCGAGCGGCGCCTGCAACCGCCCGAACGTGCCCGGGCTGAGCGAGGGCGTGCCGCCGGAGATCGTCCAGATCACGCCGTTCGACTACCGCGGGCCCGACGCGCTCCCCGAGGGCGGCGTGCTCGTGGTCGGCGCGTCGGCCACCGGGGTGCAGCTCGCCGCCGAGCTGCAGCGGTCCGGCCGCCAGGTGATCCTCTCGGTCGGCGAGCACGTGCGCATGCCCCGCGTCTACCGCGGCCGCGACGTGCTGTGGTGGATGGACCACTCGGGCGTATGGGACCAGCGGTACGACGAGATCGAGGACCTCACCCGCGCCCGGCGGCTGCCCTCCCCGCAGCTCGTCGGCACCCCCGAGCGGATGACGCTCGACCTCAACGCGCTCACCGCCATGGGGGTCGAGCTGGTGGGGCGCTGGGCCGCGGTGCGCGACGGCGTCGCGCTGTTCTCCGGCGGGCTGCGCAACATGTTCACGCTCGCCGACCTCAAGATGAACCGCCTGCTCTCCACCTTCGACGAGTGGGCGCGCGAGAACGGCCGCGACGACGAGGTCGGCCCGCCGGAGCGCTTCGAGCCCACCCGGGTGCCGTCGTCCGCCCGGCTGCGCATCGACCTGCGCAGCGGCGAGATCCGCACCGTGCTGTGGGCCACGGGCTTCCGCCCCGACTACTCCTGGCTCCACGTGCCGGTCGTCGACGACAAGGGCCACCTCCGCCACGACGGCGGCGTGGTCGTCGACAGCCCCGGCCTGTACGCCCTGGGCCTGCCCGTCCTGCGCCGCCGCCGGTCCACCTTCATCAACGGCATCGAGCCCGACGCCCGCGAGGTCATCGACCACCTCGCCGGGCATCTGAACCACGCCGCGTGACACCGTCCGGCGTACCCGCGGAGCCACGCGAAAGCCGGCCCAGCCGATCCTGGGCCGGCTTATCTGCTTTCCAACGGCACTAAACCAGCGCAGAACGAAGTCAGCACATGTCGAGCGAACCGACACGCGTATCGCCGACCCGCTCAACGGTCTCGCTCGGCTGACGCGAAGGGCTGCGGCGACGGGGTTCCGCACCCGGACGGGACTCGTGCCCGGGCGGTGCGTCCGCCATGAGCACCGCACCGGCGCTCCTCGCGCCGTTCCGGCCGGTCAAGGATTCGCCCGGAAACAGGCAAGGAATGACTCTCATCATGGCGAACACCTTCTTGCCCGTCTCCGCCACGAGCCTGCGGCCGCATCCGGCGGTGCCGTCCCCCGGGCAGCGGCGCGCGGCCTGCCACACCGCGACGATGCCGGCCGTCGGGCGCACCCATGACCCTGAGCCGCGCATCGGCCGCCGTCGTCGTGTCCCCAGCCCCGAGCAAGGCACCGCCCGCCAGGCCGTCGCCCGCGAGATCCGCACGGGGTTCCCGGCCCGTGCGTGCTGCGGCGCCTGCGCCCCGCGCGTGCGCCCGCCGGCCGAGACGTGGGCATGCCGTACCCGCGACGAGATCGCCGCGGTCGCCGCTGGGGCCGCGGCCGCCATCCGGGCGGGGGTGGCCTCCTGATGACCTACGCCGCCAGACCCCCTACCACGCGGACGCTGACCGCCCCGATCACCGGCCCGGTCGTCCTGGACCTGACCATGCCGTCCGGACTGATCAACGTCACCGTCACCGGCATCGACCGCGCCGAGATCACCCTGGCCACCGGCGCCCCCGCCGGCAGCCCCGCGGCCCAGGCCGTCGACGCCGCCGCGATGAGCATCAACACGCGGGTCATGACGGTTCACGTCCCCACCCCGGACGACGACGAGGCCGGCACGTGCACCGTGACCTCCGTCATCGTCATCTCCGGCGGCACCGTCCGTATCTCCGGTGCGGCCGCCGACGACGCCGTCACCGGGGCGATCGGGTCCGGGGTGTACGCCGAGGTACGGCTCCCGCCCGGTTCGGCCCTGCGGGTGGACACCGAGTCCGGCGAGGTCGTCACGGCGGGCGAGCTGGAATGGATCGACTTCGCCTCCGACTCCGGTGACCTGGAAGCGGAGGCGTGCGGAAAGCTCACCGCCTCGACCACATCGGGCGACGTCAGCGCCGAGGTCGCCGATCGCGTCATGGTGCGGACGGTATCCGGTGACGTCTGGCTGGGCCGTACCGAGGCCGCGGTGGTGTCGTCCACCTCCGGCGACCTCGACATCGACGACTTCGGTGGATCGGCTCAACTGACCACCGTGTCCGGTGACATCACGGTCGCCGCGACGGAGAGCGGACATCTGATCGCGTCGTCCGTCTCGGGCGACATCACCGTCACCGCCCCGGAAGATCTGGTCGCGTCTCGCGCGCTGACGGTCCAGGCGCACTCCGTCTCCGGTGATGTCCGCACCCCACGCCCGCGTACGGCCCGGCACCGGCGGCGCCGTCGCGTCTTCCGACCGTGATGGCCCAGCCCCCATCCGCGCCCGGCCTCGGTGGCAAGCGGCCGGTGGCCGTCCCCATATCCGGCGGCGCGCCTGTCACCCGGTCGGACGCGTACCACTTCCGCGGACGCGGCTCGGGGTGCCCGGCGGCTCGTGCGGGCAACGGCGTCGAGGTCCGCTGAAGCGCCACGCCACGTGACCGGACGACCATCGGGAGCGGAACGACCGCCCAAGGAGAGGCTGCAGGCCGGCCTGATCGTGGCCCGCGGTCGGCCCGGACCGGCCCACAACCGGCGAGCACCGACGAAAACGGGCGGGACTCCATGAGACTGGAGACCCGCCCGTTCAGACGTCGTCTGACCTGGTCAGCGCGTAGATCGCACTGGTCATGGTCTGGTGCCCCCTGCAGGATTCGAACCTGCGCACCCGGCTCCGGAGGCCGGTGCTCTATCCCCTGAGCTAAGGGGGCGCGTGCGGGTTCAAGAGTATCAGTAGACGAGGGGTGGTTGGGACATCGGCCGGGTGACAGATCAACGACCGGACACGGTTCGGGCGGAGAGTGGGCGACGGGAGGGGGTTTGGTCTAGCCTCGCGGCCGTGAGTGATTCTCCTGGGCGTGTGCTGGTGGTGGATGACGACGAGGTCATCCGGCAGCTGATCGCGGTCAACCTCACCCTGGAGGGGTTCGAGGTGGAGACCGCCTGTGACGGACAGGACTGTCTGGACCGGGTGCTGGAGGTCCGGCCGGATGTGATCACCCTCGATGTGATGATGCCGCGGCTCGACGGGTGGGTCACGGCCACCCGGCTGCGGGACGACGAGCGGACGCGGCACATCAAGGTGATCCTGCTCACCGCGCGGGCGCAGGAGGCCGACAAACAGCGCGGGCTCTCCCTCGGGGTCGACGCGTACATGACCAAGCCGTTCGATCCGGAGGATCTCATCAAGCTCGTGCGGGAGCTCGCGCAGCAGGCGCGGACGCCGCAGCACGGCTGAGCGCCGCGGCGCCGGGTACGGCCGGGCCGGGGCGGGCGAGCGGCGCGGGCCACGGCCCCGCAGGGACAATAGCCGCCTATCTGGGCAAACGGGACAAATGACCTTACGGCGCTCTTAGGTGCCGGGGCGCATCCTGGACTCATCCTGCTGGTGCGAAGGAAGAAGTGATGAGTCCCGGCCACGACGAGTTCAGCACGACGGAGATCCTCGAGAGCGGACCTCCCCGGCGGCGGCGCCGCATCCCGAGGCCCGTCCTCTTCACCGCCGTCGCCGCGCTCACGGTCACCGCGGGGGCGGGCGTGGCGGCTGCGACCACGATCGACACGCCGGGCCCGGAGACGCCGACCCCCACGGCCACCGCGTCGACCGCCCCGGCGCCGAGCGAGACCCAGGCTCCCGCCCCGAGCCAGAGCCCGGCCCCGGCTCCCAGCGAGAGCCGGTCGGCCGGACCGGACCGGGACTGGCGGTACCGCCGGCACGGCGGCTGGGGCTCGCGGTGGTTCCGGCCCTTCGGCGGCACCCTCCACGGCGAGTTCGTGGTACCCGGTGACCAGGAGGGCCAGTGGCGGACGGTCGCCGTCCAGGTCGGCGAGGTGACCGCGGTCGATCAGGACTCGGTGACGGTCCGCAGCGAGGACGGCTACACCCGGGAGTACGCGGTCACATCGGAGACCCGGATCAACAGCGACCAGGGGATCGGCGCGATCCAGGTGGGACACCAGGTCGCGGTGACGGCCGAGGTGCAGGGCGGCACCGCGACGGCGCGCGCGATCCTCGACAAGGACCTGCGGCCGAGCAGGGGCTTCCGGCATCACCGGCACGGCGGAGGCCCCCGCTGGTTCGGCCGCGACGAAGACCGGCCTCACTCCTCACCACCGTCGCCGGAGGCCACGCCCTCGGCGACGACCACGGCCTGAGGGCTCACCGCCGAGGGAGCTCTCGGGCCCGTGGTCACCCGTCCACGGTCACAGCCTGCGGTGGACACCGGCCCCCGGCTCCGCATCCCGCGGACCGGGGGCCGACATATGCCCGGCGCCCGCCCGGCACGGCCCGGCCGCCCCGGCACACGGCGACCACGGCGAGGCCGGGTCCGGCGTTCGAGCCCGCCGCCGGACCCGGCCGCCCGCGCACCACGGCCGCGAACGCGGCCCGGCCGTACGGCTCGGCCCTCCGGCTTGCGGTCGAGCCCGGCCGCGCGGGCCTGCTCGACGAGCAGGGCGGCGAAGTCCTCCTCGCCGTGGCCGGTCGCCACGGCGGCCTGGATGAGCCGGTGGGTGAGCGCGGCGAGCGGGACCGGCGCCGCCAGGGCGCGCGCGGCGGCGAGGCCCAGGTCGAAGTCCTTGCGCAGCAGCTCGGTGGTGAACGAGGGGGTGAAGCCGAGCCCGACCAGCGCCGGGGTCTTGTACCGGGTGAAGGTGGAGCCGAGCACCGAGTCGTTGCGGAATCCGAGGAAGGCCGACCGGGGGATGCCGGCCTTCTCCGCCATCACCGTCACCTCGGCGAGCGCCTGGGTGAGCACGCCGAGCACGATGTTGTGGCAGAGCTTGGCGACGCGGGCGCTCTCCCCCTCGCCCACGTAGGTCACCGCCCGGCCGAGCGCGCCGAGCAGGCCACAGACCTCGTCGAACGCCTCCCGCGGGCCCGACACCACGAGGGTGGCGTCGCCCGCGGCCACGGCACCGGGGTTGCCGCTCACCGGGGCGGCGAGCAGCGCGGTGCCCGCCGCCGCGGCCCGCTCCCGGACCCGCTGCGAGGCGTCCGGCGCCGCGGTCGAGGTGTCGACGAGCACCCGGCAGCCGCCCGCGTCGAGCAACGCGCCGGCGACCTCGGCGAACCGCGGGGAGTCCGGCAGCGAGGTGAACACCACGTCGAACCCGGCGAGGTCGGCGATCGCGCCGGCGACCGTCGCCCCGGACACCGCCTCCGCCTTCGCCCGGGTGCGGTTGTACACGGTCACCGCGTGCCCGGCCGCGATCAGCCGCGCCACCAGGGCGGCCCCCATCCTGCCGACGCCGATCCATCCGATACGGGTCACCGGCCACCTCCCGGCCTGCTGCGATCACCTTCCCGCGCGTCCGTGCCCGGGCCGCGCCACCAAGTGACCGGCTGTGCCGTATCGACCTGAGAGCGCTCTCAAACACGCTCGGCGTCCGTGAGGTAACGGCAATTGTTACCTAGTCAACCCTTGACCGCCATGAAAGTTCCACACAACCTTATCAGAGAGCGCTCTCTTCATGATCAAGATTGCAACGGCACCCAGAGAGGGTTCCCTATGGGTAGATCGCGTTCCCGGCTCCTGGTCCCCCTCGTCTCGGCCGCGATGCTCATGGTCGCCGCCTGCGGCGGCGGATCCGGCTCCGGCGGGCAGGACTCGGCGGCCTCCGGAGAGAAGATCAAGCTGACCGTCGGGCTGTTCGGCGACTTCGGCTTCGGGCCGCTGTACGAGGAGTTCAAGAAGACCCACCCGAACATCGAGATCGAGGAGCGCCAGGCCGCCTTCGCCGACCACCACACCAACCTCGCCGCGCGCCTCGCCACCGGCGCGGGCGCGGCCGACGTGGAGGCGATCGAGGTCGGCTACATCAGCTCGTTCACCGCGCAGCCGGACAAGTTCGTCAACCTGCGCGACTACGGCGCGGGCGAGCGCGAGAAGGACTACCTCGACTGGAAGTGGAAGCAGGGCCTGGGCAAGGACGGGTCCACCATCGTCGGCCTCGGCACCGACGTGGGCGGCCTCGCCATGTGCTACCGCAGGGACCTGTTCGAGAAGGCCGGGCTGCCCAGCGACCGCGACGAGGTGTCGAAGCTCTGGCCCACCTGGGAGAAGTACATCGAGGTCGGCAAGCGGTTCACCGAGAAGGCGCCGGACGGGGCGAAGTTCTTCGACGGCCCGGGTGAGATCTTCCGCGCGATCATCGGCCAGGCGCCGGTCGGCGTGTACGACGAGAACGACAACATCGTCGTCGCCACGAACCCGCACGTGAAGCAGGCCTGGGACCTGAGCGTCGAGATGATCCAGGCCGGCCTGTCGGCGAAGATCGGCGCGTTCACCCCCGAGTGGAACACCGGCTTCGCCAAGGGCTCGTTCGCGACCGTGGTGTGCCCGGCGTGGATGACCGCCTACATCCAGGACCAGGCGAAGAACGCGGCCGGCAAGTGGGACATCGCCGCGATCCCCGGCGGCGCGGGCAACAGCGGCGGCAGCCACCTCACCGTGCCGAAGCAGGGCAAGCACCACAAGGAGGCCGCGGAGCTGGTGATGTTCCTCACCTCGCCGGAGAACCAGGCGAAGGTGTTCAAGAGCACCGGCAACTTCCCGTCGATCCCGGCCCTCTACGACCAGCCGGACATCCAGAACTTTAAGAAGGAGTTCTTCAACAACGCACCGGTCGGCAAGATCTTCTCCGACGCGGCGCGCAACCTCAAGCCGCAGCACCTCGGCCCCAAGGAGGGCGACGTGCGCACGGCCATCGGCAACGGCCTCACCCGGGTCGAGCAGGGCAAGCAGACCCCCGATGAGGCCTGGCAGCAGGTGCTGAAGGACGTGGAGAAGATCAAGTAGGCCCGGCCGTCCGCCAGACGCCGTCCGCGGGCCCGCCGGCGCACGCCACGCGGGCCCGCGCAGCCGGAAAGGAAACCGATGTCCGCTCCCGTACAGGCGGAGGCCCGGCCACGGGCGGCAGGGTCGCCCCCGGCCGCCCACCGGCGCTCCCGCCGGCACCTGTTCGACACCAAGATCACCCCGTACGCCTACATCTCGCCGTTCTTCCTGCTGTTCTTCGCCTTCGGCCTGTTCCCGCTGGCGTACACGGCGTGGGTCTCGCTGTACGACTGGAACCTGCTGTCGGACGAGCAGACCTTCGTCGGCCTCGACAATTACGCCGAGCTGCTCGCCGACGGCTACTTCTGGAACGCGGCGTTCAACACGCTCTCGATCGGCGTGCTGTCGGCGGTGCCGCAGCTGCTGTTCGCGCTGTGGCTCGCCCACCTGCTCAACCGGCCGCTGCGGGCGCAGACCTTCTTCCGGGTCACCCTGCTGCTGCCGAACGTCACCAGCGTCGTCGCCGTCGTGGTGATCTTCAGCCAGCTGTTCGGCCGCGAGTTCGGGCTGATCAACATGGTGCTCGAGGCCTTCGGGTTCGGCCGCATCGACTGGCAGGCGGGCACCGCGACCAGCCACGCCGCGATCGCCACGATGATCATGTGGCGGTGGACCGGCTACAACGCGCTGATCTACCTCGCCGCGATGCAGGCCGTGCCGCGGGAGCTGTACGAGGCCGCCACGCTCGACGGCGCCTCCACGTTCCGGCAGCTCCGCAGCATCACGATCCCGATGATCCGGCCGACGATCATCTTCACGGTCATCGTGTCGACGATCGGCTCGATGCAGGTGATCGCCGAGCCGATGCTGTTCGGCGCCCAGGTGAGCGCGGGCGCCATGGCCACCGGCGGCTCCGACCGGCAGTTCCAGACCCTCGCCCTGTACCTGTACGAGCAGGGCTTCCGCAGCTTCGAGTTCGGCTACGCCTCGGCCGCGGCCTGGGTGATGTTCCTGCTGGTCGTGCTCGTCGTCGGGATGAACTTCCTGATCGTCCGGCGAATGCGGGGGTCGCTCGACTCATGACGAACGCACTGATTCCCGGCCCGGCGACCGCCGGGGTGACCCGGATACGGCGGCCGCGGCGGGGCGCCTGGCGCGAGTTCGCGTCCCGGCCGCTCACCTACCTCACGCTCATCGCGGTGGCGTTCTTCTCCGCGTTCCCCATCTACTGGAGCGTGGTGGTCGCCTCGCACGACAACTCGGCGCTCGCCCAGATCCCGCCGCCGCTGCTGCCCGGCGGCAACTTCTTCGCCAACGTCGCCCGGGTGTTCGACACCGCGCCGTTCCAGCTCGCGCTGATCAACTCGGTGATCGTGGCCGGGTCGATCACGATCTCGGTGATGCTGTTCTCCACGCTCGCCGGGTTCGCCTTCGCCAAGCTGCGGTTCCGCGGGCGCAACGCGCTGCTCGTGCTCACCATCGCCACGATGATGGTGCCGACCCAGCTCGGGATCATCCCGCTCTACATGATGATGATCAAGCTGGAGTGGACCGGCACGCTGTACGCGGTGATCGTGCCCTCGCTGGTGAGCGCGTTCGGCGTGTTCTTCATGACCCAGTACCTGTCCCGGGCGCTGCCCACCGAGCTGATCGAGGCCGGGTGGGTGGACGGCGCGAGCACCTGGGCGCTGTTCTGGCGGGTGGTGCTGCCGATCGCCCGGCCGGCCGCGGCCGTGCTCGGGATGCTCACCTTCATGACGGCCTGGAACGACTACTTCTGGCCGCTCGTCGTGCTCACCCCGGAGAACCCCACCGTCCAGGTGGCGCTGTCCCAGCTCGCCGCCGGATACGTGCAGGACTTCACCCTCGGCCTCGCGGGCACCGCGGTCGCCACGCTGCCGCTCGTGCTCGTGTTCGCGCTGCTCGGCCGCCACATCATCGGCGGGATCATGCAGGGCGCCGTCAAGGGATGACCGCCGGGCCGCCCGCCGCGCCGGGCGGGCGCCGCACCCGGCCACCGTCACGGCCCGCGCAGGGCACCGTTCACGGAAGGAGAACGATCATCGACACCGAGACTCGGGGGCGGTCGGCGGCGCCGAGCGTCGCCGGCCAGGACCAGGACGACGTGATTTTCCCGGACGGCTTCGTGTGGGGGGCGGCCACCGCCGCCTACCAGATCGAGGGCGCGGCGGCCGAGGACGGCCGGGGCCCGTCGATCTGGGACACGTTCTCGCACACGCCCGGCAAGGTGCGGGACGGGCACACCGGCGACGTCGCCTGCGACCACTACCACCGGTACGCCGAGGACGTGGCGCTCATGCGCGAGCTGGGCCTGCGGGCCTACCGGTTCTCGGTCGCCTGGCCGCGGGTGCAGCCGGACGGCCGCGGCCCGGTCAACGCCCGCGGCCTCGACTTCTACGACCGGCTCGTCGACGAGCTGCTGCGGGCCGGGATCACCCCGTACGTCACGCTCTACCACTGGGACCTGCCGCAGGCGCTGGAGGACGCGGGCGGCTGGCCCGCGCGGGACACCGCGTACCGGTTCGCCGACTACGCGCGGGCCGTGTACGACCGGCTCGGCGACCGGGTGCGGACCTGGACCACGCTGAACGAGCCGTGGGTGGCCGCGTTCCTCGGGTACGCCTCGGGCCGGTACGCGCCGGGCCGGACCAGCCCGGCCGACGCGTTCCGGGCGGCCCACCACCTGCTGCTCGGGCACGGCCTCGGCGCGGCCGCGCTCCGCGAGGCGGGGGCCGAGGAGATCGCGCTCACCCTCAACCTCGCCCCGGTGCGCACCCCGCCGCACGCCGCCGCCGAGCCGGACAAGGCCGCGGCCCGGCTGGTGGACGGCCTGCTCAACCGGCAGTTCCTCGACCCCGCGCTGCGCGGCGCCTACCCGGAGGACGTGCTCGCGGTGGTGGAGCGGCACGCCGGGCTCGGCCACATCCGCGACGGCGACCTCGAGCTGATCAACCGGCGGATCGACCTGCTCGGCATCAACTACTACAACCCGACCGTGGTCTCGGCCCGGCCGGGCGAGCCGGCGAACCCGGCCTTCCCCGGCACCGAGGGCGTGTCCTTCGAGCCGCCCACCGGCCCGGTCACCGCGCTCGGCTGGGAGATCGACCCCACCGGGCTGAGCTCCCTGCTCGTCCGGCTCTCCCGCGAGTACCCCGGCGTCGGCCTGCTCATCACCGAGAACGGCGCCGCGTTCGACGACGAGGTGGTGCCGGACGGCGCGGGCGGCGACCGGGTGCCGGACCGGGATCGCATCGCCTACCTCGACGGCCACCTGCGCGCCGCGCACGCCGCGATCAAGGAAGGAGCCGACCTGCGCGGTTATCTCGTATGGTCACTCTTGGACAACTTCGAGTGGTCCGAGGGCTACCACCCCCGGTTCGGCATCGTGTACGTGGACTATGCGACCCAGCGGCGGGTGCCCAAGGACAGCGCGCTGTGGTATCGAGACGTGATCCGGCGGAACGGAGTGCGGTGAGCAGGACGAGACGACCGACACTGGAGGCGGTGGCGGCCCGTGCCGGGGTGTCCCGGGCGACGGTGTCCCGGGTGGTGAACGGCCAGCCGACGGTCACCCCGGAGATCCGCGCCCAGGTGATGCGGGCGATCGAGGAGCTGGGCTACATCCCCAACTCGGCGGCCCGCAGCCTCGTCACCAAGCGCACCGACTCCTACGCCCTGGTCGCCTCGGAACCCCCGTCCCGGGTCTTCTCGGACGACCCGCTGTTCTCGATCGTGATCCGCACGGTGAGCGTGGAGCTGGAGGCCGCCGACAAGCAGGTGGTGCTCATGCTCGCCAGCTCGCCGCGCAGCCACGCCCGGATCGAGCGGTACATCGCGGGCGGGCACGTGGACGGGGTCATGCTCATCTCGATGCACGCCGCCGACCCGCTCCCGGCCGCGATCCTGCGCGTGGGGGTGCCGGTGGTCTCGTACGGCCGGCCGGCGGTGAACGTCGAGATGCCGTACGCGGACAACGACAACGTGGGCGGCGCCCGCCGGGCGGTCGAGCACCTGCTCGCCACCGGCCGGCGCCGCATCGCCACGATCGCCGGGCCCCCGGACATGATCGCGGGCCAGGACCGGCTCACCGGCTACCGGGAGGCGCTGCGCGGCTCGGGGCGGCGGTCGATCGTCGCGGTCGGCGACTTCACCCGGGAGTCCGGCGCGGTCGCGATGCGGCAGCTGCTCGAGGACGATCCGCAGCTCGATGCGGTGTTCGCCGCGAACGACCTGATGGCGATCGGCGCGCTGCAGGCGCTGCGCCGGGCGGGCCGCCGGGTGCCCGACGACGTGGCCGTGGTCGGCTTCGACGACATCGAGGCGGCGAAGTACACCGATCCCCCGCTCACCACGGTGCGCCACCCGGTCGTCGACCAGGCCACCGCGATGGTGCGGCTGCTGCTCACCCCGCCGTCGGAGCGCACCACCGACCGGGTGATCCTGCCGACCGAGCTCATCATCCGGGACTCGGCGTGACGCCCGGTCACAGCCAGCCCATCTCCTGCGCGGCGCGGATCGCGGCGATGCGGTTCGCCGCGCCGAGCTTGGTCATCGCGCTCGACAGGTAGTTGCGCACGGTGCCCTCGGTGAGGTGGAGCTCGGCGGCGATCTCGCTCACCGAGGCGCCGCGCGCGGCGAGGCCGAGCGCGGCCCGCTCCCGCTCGGTGAGCGGGTTCTCGCCCGCCATCATCGCGGTGGCGGCGAGCTCCGGGTCGAGGTGCCGCCCGCCCGCGTGCACCTTGCGGATCGCCGCGGCGAGCTCGTCGGCGGAGGCGTCCTTGGGCAGGAAGCCGCGCACCCCGGCGGCGAGCGCCCGCCGCAGGTAGCCCGGCCGGCCGAAGCTCGTCAGGATGAGCACGGCCCGGCCGGGCAGCGACTCGGCGACCGCGAGCCCGTCCATGCCGGGCATCTCGATGTCGAGCACGACCACGTCCGGGTCGTGGGCGGCGACCGCGGCCGCGACCTCGTCGCCCCGGCCCACCTGGGCCACCACCTCGATGTCCGGCTCCAGGCCGAGCAGGGTGGCGATCGCGGTGCGCACCAGGTGCTCGTCGTCGGCGAGCAGCACCCGGATCACGTCGTCCCCCGCAGCGGGATCTCCGCCGCCAGCTCCCACCGGCCGCGGCCGGCCGGTCCGGCCCGCAGCACCCCGCCCGCGGACGCGACCCGCTCGGCGAGGCCCGCGAGCCCGGTCCCCCGCTCCGCCTCGCCGCCGGGCGCGGCGTCCGCCGAGGCGTCCGGCACCCGGGGCCCGGGCGGCGCCCCGGCCCCGTCGTTCCGCATCGTGAGCACCACTCCTCCGTCCCGCACGGTCAGGCCGATCTCGCAGACGCCCGCCCTGCTGTGCCGCAGCACGTTCGTCGCGCCCTCCCGCACCACCCAGGCGAGCAGCGTGGTCACGTCCTGCGGCAGGCCGGCCGTGCCGGTCTCCGGCTCCACGCTCAGCGTGCACCGGACTCCCCCGGCCTCGAGCACGGCGCGCACGCTGCGCAGCTCGGCGTCGAGGTCGACGGTACGGTAGACGCGCACGGCGGCGCGGATCTCGCGCAGCGCCTCCCGGGCGAGCCGCCGTACCTCGGCCATCTCCTCGGCGGCCCGGGCCAGGTCGGTCCGGGCGAGCTTCTCGGCGACCTCGCTCTTCACCGCGATCGCGGTGAGGCTGTGCCCGACCAGGTCGTGCAGGTCGCGGGCGAAGCGCAGCCGCTCCTCGGTCACCGCGAGCCGCGCCTGGGCCTCGCGGCCCTCCTCGGCGTCCCGGACCAGCTCCCACAGCCACAGCTGGAACCGGTTCGACCAGGGCACCAGCACGCACAGCAACGCGTTGAACAGCAGGGTCGCCGGGGCGGGCAGCCCTTTCAGCGCGACGATCGGAGCGAGCAGGGTCGTGGCGCCGCAGACGACGGCCGCGGCCGGGGTGCTCACGCCGAGCACGGCGAGGGATGCCCAGGCCGCGCCGGGCGTGATCCACGAGAGGTACCCGGAGTGCGGCCCGGCGAGCAGCGCGAGCGTGACCGCTCCGGCGGCCGCGACCGTCCTCGTGGCGACGCGTCCGGCGAGCACCGAGCGGACCGCACGCAGATACAGGACGCTGAAGACGGTGAGCCCGGCCGCCTGGACGGCCACCCGGACGACCGGCGGCTCGCCGGTCATCGCGGCCTGGATCGCGGCCCCGGCCGGTCCCACCCAGGCGAGCACCACGCCGGCGGTGAGCATCAGTAGGTGAGCCGCCGCACCCGGCCGAGCCGCGACCGGTCGCCCCGGCCGAGCGGCCACCGCGCGGGCGCGGACGCCCACCGGGGGGCGGTTCCGCCGCGCCGCCCGTCGCCCGCCGGGGCCGCCGGTCCGTGCGCCTCGGCCGGTCGCTCGGCCGGTCTCCGTGCCGGTTCCCGGATCACGCCGTCAACGCCGTCGAATCGAACCCTGCCATGGCGCCCCAACGCTAGCCGCGCCGGGCGTCCCAGCGGAACAGCCACCGGGCGAGCAGCGCCGCGACGACCAGCCAGCCGAGGAGGATCACCAGCGACGGCAGCGCCGCGGCCCACTGCCCCGCGACGCTCAGCGGCTCGCCGAGCCCGCCGACGTGGTCGGCGCCGAGGAAGGCGGTCCGGGTGATCTCCACGACCGGGGTGATCGGCACGACCTCGGCGGGCACGCGCAGCGGCTCCGGCAGCTGCGCCACCGGCACGAACAGCGGCGCGCCGACGAGCATCACCAGCAGCACGGGGAGCACCGTCACCTGGGCGAGCTCGGCGGTCCGGGTGATGCCGGAGAACGCGGCCGCGAGCAGCGTGATCACCGCCGCGCCGAGCACGGAGGCGAGCAGCAGCAGCGGGATGTTCGCGGGCGCGGAGCCGCCCTCGACCCGGACGATCCAGATCGCCAGCAGCGCCACCTGGCCGAGGTAGACGAGAAGCGCGCTCAGCGCGGCGCCGCCGAACACGGCCGCCGGCGAGGTCAGCCCGCCGTACAGCCGCTTGAGCACGAGCTCCTCGCGCCGCGCGGTGAAGTTGTTCACCAGGTTGACGAAGACGGCGAAGCACAGCATGAGCCCCGGCACGCCGGTGAGCACGAAGAGCTCGGCGGGCACGCCCGCGGTGGTCGCGCCCTCGGGCATGATCCGGGAGAACATCCACGCCATCAGCAGCGGCAGCAGCACCACGTTCACCAGCGCGGTCTGGTTGCGGCCGAGCAGCTTCAGGTCGAGCCGCGCCAGCCGTACGGCGTGCCGGACGTCGGCCCTCATCGCGCCACCCCCGCCGGGCGCCGCGCGGTCGCCTCGGGCGGTGCCGCGCCGACGACGCGGAGGAACACGTCCTCCAGGGTGCCCCGGCGCACCTCGAGGCGCTCCAGGGTGAGCCCGCGCGCGGCGGCCCAGTCGAGCAGCGGGCGCAGGGCGGCGTGCGCCCGCGCGGCGGCGGGCCCGCCGGTGAGGGTGTAGCTCACCTCGCGCCGGCCGCCGGCCCGGGTGACCGTGGGCGGGACGCCCGCGAGGGCCGGCGGGTCGTCCGGCGCGTCGCCGGGCAGCCGGAAGGTGATGCGGTCGCCGGCCTCGGCCACGACCTCGTCGACCGTGCCGCGCACGTGGATGCGGCCCTCGTGCATGATCGCCAGGTGGTCGGCGAGGCGCTCGGCCTCCTCCAGGTAGTGGGTGGTGAGCAGCACGGTGGTGCCCTCGGCGCGCAGCCGGCCGATCACCTCCCAGGTGTCGCGGCGCGCCTCCGGGTCCATGCCGGTGGTGGGCTCGTCGAGGAAGAGCACGTCGGGGCGGGCGACCACGGCGAGCGCGAGGTCGAGCCGGCGCTTCTGCCCGCCGGACAGCTGCCGTACCCGGGTGCCCGCCTTGTGCGCGAGTCCGACCAGCTCCAGCACGTCGCCGATCGCCGGCCGGTTCACGTCGGCGGCGAAGCCGGCCCACGCCGCGGCCGTCTCGGCCACGGTGAGGTCCTCGAGGAACCCGCCGTGCTGGAGCATGATCCCCATGCGGGGGCGGAGGGCGCGCCGGTCCCGGTGCGGGTCGAGGCCGAGCACGCGGACGCGGCCCTCGGTGGCCGGGCGGTACCCCTCGAGCACCTCGATCGTCGTGGTCTTGCCGGCACCGTTCGTGCCGAGCAGGGCGAACAGCTCCCCGGTGGCCACGGAGAACGAGACGCCGCGTACCGCCTCGAAGTCGCCGTAGCGCTGCCGGAGCCCGCTCACCTCGATCGCGGGGGTCTCCTGGTGCGTGCGCATGCCCCGATGATCGCGATCGCCGTGGCCCGCCCGACAGTCGCCGATATCACCAGATGAGGGTGGATTCCGCACCGCTCACGGCATGACAGATGTCATGGGGATGCCCGCCCGGCACGGGGGCCGTCGCGTGAGGCGGGCTCAGAACGAGGGCGGGGTGTGGCGGGCGGTGAACTGGGTGAGCCGGTGGGTCCAGGTCCGGATCGCCACCCAGTCGCGCAGGTCGCGGCGGTTGCGGCGGCCCGGCGGGTCCACGCCGCCGAAGAGCGCGACCGTGGTGGGCATGATCCACGGGAACTTGGCGAGCGCGCGGTCGAGCTGCTCGCGGGAACGGAGCCAGGTCGGGCCGTGGTCGGTGCGCGGCCCGACGCCGAACACCGCGATCGGGGGCAGGCCGGTGCGGTGCCGCTTGAGGAAGCGGCGGGCGTCGCGGTGCCAGCGCCCGTTGTACAGCGGGGCGCCGAGGACCACCAGGTCGTAGCGGCGGAGCGGCTCGCGCACCGTGCGCGCCGGACGGCAGTCGACCTGGATGCCCTCGAGGCTCAGGGTCTCCGCGATGTCCTCGGCGACCTGCTGCGTCGAACCGTTTCGGGTCGCGAACGCCACCAGGGCGGTGGTCATCGCCATCACTCTCGTCCTTTCGGGGATGCGTTGGTGTCCGCGGTGCCCGCGGGCCGGGTGGTCGCCGGAGGGGATCGCACGGGAGGACCCACGAGATCCACGATCGCCCCGAGGCCGCACCACGCGCCGCCGACGACCGGGATCGAGCACGTCCGGATCGATCCGGGAGACGGTCCGGGAACGGTTCGGAACACGGCATCGAGGGCCGCGCCGGGTGAAGTCCACGGCAGGGCTCCGTCAACCGCGGACGACGACGGCACACCCAATGCCATTTGTGAGCATATCGCGTACTGGTCGTGGCCAAGTCGTGTCCTGGGAATCGTAAAAGTGGATCTTTACCGCGCGATCGGCGGCACGGACGGGGACGGCCGCCCCGGGCGAGGTCGACACGCGGGGCGGCGAGACGAGAAGATTTACGCCGGAGGGCGGATGGCGGGGCCGGGCGGACGCCGCTGACGGGCCGTCCGGACATCAATCAAGGTCAAACTGCCACAAATCTTGTTTATTGATCATCCACCCTCGCTAGAGTCGTCCCCATGGCTGATCCACAGATCGACCCCGCAGGGAACACGCAGCAGTTCAAGGCCTTCGCGCAGCGCCGGCAGGAGGAGGAGGCGGCCGAGCAGCGCAGCCCCGCCCTCCTCATCACCGGGATCATCGTCGGCGCGATCGCGGTCGCGGCCATCATCTACCTGCTCTTCATCCGCTGACGGGGGCGGCGGACCGGAGGCTCGCCGTACGGACGCGCGAACCGGGGGCGCGGTCCCTCGGTGTCTTTTGCGTGCCCGCGGACGGGCGTCGCCGCCCCCGCCGGCGCACGGGTGGCCGCGCCGATCGGCCCGGCGCCGTGCCGATCGGGTCCACCCGGCCGCGGCGGAGAGGGCGCGGAGCCGGACGGGAATGATCCGCACCGCCCGGGGCCGCCGTGCCGCCGGCCTCGCGCGGGCGCGCGCGCCCTCGCTGCGCGGACCGGGCGGACGAACGGATAGCGTGGGGACATGCTCCGGACGCTGTTCCTGCCCCGGCTGCTCGTGCTCCACCTGCTGCTCATCGGGGTGCTGGTCTCCTTCACCCTGCTCGGGCGGTGGCAGCTCGGCGTCTTCGAGGAGTCGGGACGGCCGCAGGCCGCCGCCGATCCGGCCCCGGTCGACGTGACCACGCTCACCTCGGTGGGGACCGGGTTCCGGGTGGAGGCGCTGCGCCGCCAGGTGACCGCCTCGGGGACGTTCGACGCCGACCGGCAGCTGCTCGTCGCCGACCGCACCGCGGACGCGGAACGGCCCGGCGGGCGCGCGTCGCAGGGGCATGGGTACTGGCTGCTCACGCCGCTCCGGCTCGCCGACGGGACCCTCATCCCGGTGGTGCGGGGCTGGGTGGCGTCGCCCGGTGACCCGGCGGCGGCCGTGCCGGAGGGCCACGTGACGGTCACCGGGCGGCTGATGGGCCCGGAGCCGAGCGACCGCATCCAGCGCACCGGTGCGCTGCCGCGCGGGCAGGTGGCGACCGTCACCACCGCCGAGCTGATCAACGTCTGGCCGGGGGAACGCATCCGCACCGGCTACGTCATCGCGACCCGGCAGGTGGGTGGCGGCACGCCGGAGCCGCGGCTCGTCGCGGTCGCGCCGCCCACGGCGGAGCGCTCGTTCAACTGGCGCAACCTCGCCTACGCGCTGCAGTGGTGGATCTTCGCCGGCTTCGCCGTGTACATGTGGTACCGCCTGGTGCGCGAGGCCGTACAGGAGCGGCGGAAGCGGACGGCGCAGGAGGCGCCGGACGGCCCGCCGGACGAGGGCGCGGGCGGCGGGTCCGGGCAGGCGGATCCGGCGAACCGCGCCGTGGCCGGGACCGTGACCGCGGCCGACCGGCGGCCCGGGCCGCGGTGAGCGGAGCGGTCACCCCGGCGCCCGGCGCCACCCGCCGCCCGGCGAACCGACCGGCGCAGCGGGCGGATATCGTGTGACTCGTCCGCGAACCGAGCGGTCCGGAACCGGACCGTGATCAGCGAACGAGGTAGTGATCCGCCGTGGAAAGCGCGCTCAAGCCGTTTCGCGTCATGGCCTACATCGTCGGCGTCATGCTGCTCGCCCTCGTCGCGGCGATGGTGCTCAAGTACGGCTTCGGCGAGGCCGCCGGCGTCTCGATCATCGGCCCCATCCACGGCTTCCTGTACGCCGTCTACCTGGTGGTCGCGCTGAACCTCGGGCTCAAGGCGCGGTGGTCGTGGGTGTACCTGCTGGGTGTGCTCCTCGCGGGCACGATCCCGTTCCTGTCGTTCGTGGTCGAGCGCAAGGTCACCCAGCGGGTACACCGCGAGATCGCCGCCGCCGCCTCGAGCTGATCAGCGGCCGATCTGCCGGCGCCGGATGCGCTTGAGCCGCGCCCGCTGCGACTCGTCGAGCATGAAGTAGACGGCGATCGGCCCGCCGAGCAGGCCGAGCACGACCAGCCAGGCGAGCAGGGACGGCAGCAGCCAGATCGCGAACAGGGACGCGACACCGGCGCCCAGGTAGTACTTCCCAAGTGGCGACATCTCCGGCCTTTCCTGTCGGGGGGTGGCTCCCCGCCTGCCATTCTGGCTCGCTCGGGCGGGATCGGCGGCGCGGCCCCGGCGCCCCCAGGTGACGACCGGGCCACGGCGCGACGCTCCCGCCCCGCGCCCGGTCCAACGCGGCACCGCCCGGGGAAAGTTCCGCCGCCCCGGGCCGTTCCCGGCCCCGGCCGCACCGCGCCCCGGCCGTGCCGCGGCGGCCGGGGCGCGCAGGTCACGGCCGCTCGACCAGGGCGCTGCCGCCGCCCCGGCGGGCGGGCTCGGCGACCGCCCGGACCCGGCCGTGGCCGAGGAACTCCACCGCGGTCGCGGCGCCGATCTCGCCGTCCGGGGCGAGGGTGAAGGTGTGGCCGCGCGCGGTCAGCGCGGGCCCGTGGGCGTCGACGAAGGCCTGCTCCGCCTGGGTCTCGGCGGTGTTGCGCTGGCTCGCCCGCGGCGCGGCGAGCGCGTCCGGCAGCGACATGCCGAGGTCGAACCGGCCCACGAGGATCTGCAGCACCGTGGTGATGATCGTCGCGCCGCCGGGTGAGCCGACCGCGAGCACCGGGCGGCCGCCGGAGAGCACGATGGTCGGCGCCATCGAGGAGCGCGGCCGCTTGCCGGGGCCGGGCAGGTTCGGGTCGCCCTCGGCCGGGCCGAAGGTGAAGTCGGTCAGCTCGTTGTTGAGCAGGAAGCCGCGGCCGGGCACGACGATGCCGCTGCCGCCGGTCTGCTCGATCGTGCTGGTGTAGGCGACCACGTTGCCCCACCGGTCGGCCACGACGAGGTTCGTGGTCTCCGGGCCCTCGGTCTGCTCGGGCACGCCCTTGGGGGCGGGGCTCGGCGCGCCGGGGCACGGGCCGTAGTCGCCGTCGGGCTCCCCGGCCGGGGCCGGGTGGGCCATCGCCCGCTCCCCGATCAGGCAGGCGCGCTCCTTGGCGAACTCGTCCGACAGCAGCTCTTGCAGCGGCACCCGCACGTGGCCGGGGTCGCCGACGTAGGCGTTGCGGTCGGCGAACGCGAGCCGGGAGGCCTCGAGGAACTCGTGCAGGCCGACCTCGCCCACCGCCTCGAGGATGTTGAGCGCCTCGCCGACCGTGGAGCCGCCCGAGGACGGCGGGGCCATGCCGTACACGTCCATGCCCCGGTACGACACGCGGGTGGGCGGGCGCTCGATCGCCCGGTAGGCGCGCAGGTCCGACCGCTCCATGAGGCCGGGCCGCACCCGACGGGTGGCGCCGGGGGCGACCGGGGGCCGCTTCACGGTGGCGACGATCTCCTCGCCGAGCCGCCCCTCGTACAGCCAGCGGGGGCCGTGCTTGCCCAGCTCCCGGTAGGTGCGGGCGAGGTCGGGGTTGCGGAACACGCTGCCGACCTTCGGCGGCCGCCCGCCGGGGAGGAACAGCTTCGCGGTCGAGGTGAACGCGGCGAAGCGCTCGGCGTTCTGCGCGGTCTGGTCGTGGAACGTCTGGTCGACCACGAAGCCCTTCTCGGCGATCTTGATCGCGGGCTCGAGCGCGCGGCGCAGCGAGATCGTGCCGAAGCGGCGCAGCGCGAGGTCCCACGTGGCCACCGTGCCGGGCACGCCCACGGACAGGCCGCTGGTGACCGCCTCGTCGAACGGGATCGGCTCGCCGTTCTCCAGGAACGAGGTCGCGGTCATCCGGCGGGGCGCGGTCTCCCGGCCGTCGATCGTGTGCACCTTGCCGCGGCGGGCGTCGTAGTAGAGGAGGAAGCCGCCCCCGGCCAGCCCGGTGGAGTAGGGCTCGGTGACCCCGAGCACGGCCGCCGCGGTGACCGCCGCGTCCACGGCGTTGCCGCCCTTGCGGAGCACCTCGAGCGCCGCCTTGCTCGCGTCGAGGTCCACGGTGGCCACGGCTCCCCCGCGGCCCTCCGCGACGGGGCGTTTGCCCGGCCCGCCCTTGGGCGGGGCCGCGGCCGCGGCGGGCGGGACGACGAGAGACGGGGCGACGAGGGACGGGGCGACAACGGACACGGCGGCGAGCAGGCCGGCCGCCACCACAGCGGAGCGTTTCACCCGGCACCTCCAATCCACGGGTCAGATCAGCATGACGCACCAAGTCAGGAAATGGGGGTGCGTTGTCCGCATCCGGCCGGGGCCGGGACGGCCCCTTTACCGATCACGGGGCTATCACGGGGCGGGGTAACCGAACTGTCACTGGCAGCGTTCGGACGGTCACGTTACGGTGTCAAAGTCGGCATTGAGACGCTGTGACGGAACCCGAGGTGTGATGTCCCCGCCGATCCGGTACGCCCTCGCCCGCCCATGGTGAGCGCGGACGTGCTCCCCCTCGCGCTCGGCGGCCTCGCCGCGGGCGTGCTCGCGGGGTCCGCGTCGTGCACGGCGGTGCAGGGCGGGCTGCTCATCGGGCTGGCGCCGCCGCGGCCCTGCGGCCGCGGGCTCGGCCACGGGCACGGCGGCCACGGCGCGGAGTGCGCGGCGGCCACCCCGGCGGGCCGCGGGCCGGTGGCGGCGTTCGCCGCCGGGCGGTTCGCCGCCCACGTGCTCGCCGGCGCGCTGCTCGGCCTGCTCGGCGGCGCGGTACGGCTCGGCCCCGCGGCGCGGGCCGCGCTGCTCGTCGCCGCCGGGGTGCTCGTGGTGGGGTTCGCCGTCCGCCTGCTCCGGGGGGCGCGCCGCTCCCCCGCCGCGCCCGCGGCGCCCGCCGCTGAGTGCGGTACGGAGCGGGGAGGCCGGGAGCCGGGCCGGGCGCGGGCGCTCGCGCTGGGGGCGGCGACCGTGTTCGTGCCGTGCGGCACCACGCTCGGCGTGGAGGCGGTGGCGGTGTCCACCGGGTCGGCGGCGGGCGGGGCGCTGGTGATGGCCGCGTTCGCGGCGGGCAGCACGCCCGCGTTCGCCGTGCTCGGCGTGCTGCTGCGGCGGGCCGCGGCGTCCCGGTTCGCCGCGGCCGCCGGGGCGGTGGCGCTCCTCGCCGGCCTGTGGACGGTCGCCTCCGGGCTGCGCCTCGGCGGCTGGCTGCCCGACCTCGGCGCGCCCCCGGCCTCGGCGGCGACCGCGACGGTCCGGCCGGACGGGGTACAGACGGTCACGATCTGGGCGACGGCCGAGGGGTACCGCCCGGCCGTGGTCGTGCTCCGCGCGGGCGTGCCCACCGAGGTGGTGTTCCGGGCCACCGGGGACGCGGGCTGCGCGCGCACGGTGAGCCTCGAGGGCCGCGACACCGTGGTCCCGGCGACGGTACGGCTGCCGCCGCGCCCGCCGGGGCGGCTGCGGTACGCATGCGGCATGGGCATGTACCCCGGGGTGCTCCACTTCCGCTGACGTCGGGCCCGGCCACCGAACGGCGGGCGTCTTTTTGGAATGTGCGATTACTCTGCGCGACCATTCGATTACATGTCAATCTGTGGGCATGAGGTTGTGGGTGACTTCAGCGGCCCCGGAGGGGGACGGCTCCGCGCCCGCCGTGATCGGCGAGCCGGAGACGGACGGCGGCGAGGCCCGCGCCGCCGCCCCGCCGCGCACCGCGTCGGCGGTGGCGGGGACGCCGCCCTCGGGGCCGCCCGCCCCGGCGCCGCCCCCGCGGCGCACGCCGCACCCGCCCGCGAGCGGCGCCCGCCCGGCCGGCACCGCCGGCGCCCGCCCGGCCGTGCCGATCCCCCGCGTCCCGCAGCCGGAGGCGCCGCGGCGCGAGCCGCCGCCGGGCGCCGCGCCGCCCCGGGGCCGGGCGGCGCGCCGGGACCGCGAGGCGGAGGAGTCGTTCCCGGACCTGCTGCAGGCGGCCCAGGCCGGTGACCCGCTCGCCGCGCACCGGCTCGGCCGCCTGTACGCGCGCCGGGGCGAGCCGATGGCCGCGCGGCTGTGGTGGGAGCGGGCGGCGCGGGCCGGGAACGTCGACAGCGCGTTCAACCTCGGCGTCTGGCACGAGAAGCACGGCGGCCTCGAGGAGAGCCTCGGCTGGTACGAGGTGGCGGCCGACGCGGGCGACCGGGAGGCCGCGGTGCACCTCGCCACGCTGCTGCTGGAGCGCAAGGGCGACGAGGCCGGGGCCCGGCGCTGGCTGGAGCGGGCGGCCCGGGCGGGCTCGCGGCACGCCGCGCGCCGGCTGGGGCTGCTGTGCGAGGCGGCCGGGGAGCTGCACGACGCCTACGAGTGGCACCGGGCCGCGGCGCTCGAGGGCGATCTGCAGTCCGCGCACGACCTGGGCCTGCTCGCCTACACCGCGGGCGCGGAGGACCAGTCCCGGCAGTGGTGGGAGCACGCCGCGCGCGGCGGGCACATCGAGGCCTGCTACCACCTCGGCCTGCTGCTGCAGGCGACCGGTGACCGGGAGCGGGCCGAGGCCACCTACCGGCTCGCGTTCGCGGGCGGCCACCAGCGCGCCGCCTCCCACCTCGGCGGGCTCGCGCTCGCCCGGGGGGACCTGCGCGAGGCCCGGGACTGGCTGGAGCGGGCGGCGCGTCTCGGCCGGATCGCCGACCAGCGGCTCGCCGCGTTCGTCTGCGTGGAGCTGGGGGACGCGGCGGCGGCCGCGCACTGGTTCGGCCGCGCGGCGGCGCGCGGCGACCCGGAGTCCGCCTACCACCTCGGGCTGCTGCTCATCGCCGAGCACGACGACGTGCACGGCGGCGGGCACTGGTTCCGGCGGGCGGCCGCGCAGGGGCACCGCCGGGCCGCGCAGGAGCTCGGCACGCTGCTCACCGCGCTGGGCCGTCCCGCCGAGGCCGAGCGGTGGCTGGCGCACGCGCCCGCGCCCGCCTGCGCCCCGGCCGTCGATCCGGAGCCCGCGGCCCGCGCCGAGCTCGCCGCGGCCGCGGCCGGACGCCGCTGCGCCGACCCGATCGACCCGGACGACCTCGTGGAGATCCTCGGGACCTGGGAGCACGTGGCGCGGCGGCTGCGCGAGCCGGACGCGATGCGGTGGCTCGCCGGGAAGGACGACCGGCAGGCCGCCGCGATCGAGTGCCTCGAGGCGCTGCGCACCACCGTGCTGTGCCCGGGCAGCGCGCCGTGGCCGACGGCCGAGGAGGTCCGCGCCGCCGTACGGCTCGCCCGCGAGCTGCGGGCCCGGCTCAACCCGAACTGACCGGCCGGGCCGGGCGGCCGGCGTCCGGCCCGGTCAGGCGGCGAGCACCTCCTCGGCCGGGGTGTACGGCAGGCCGTGGGCCTCGGCGACCGGCGCGCTGGTGAGCACGCCGTCGTGGGTGCTCAGGCCGTGGGCGAGCGCCGGATCGGCGCGCAGCGCGTCCCGCCAGCCGAGGTCGGCGAGCTTCACCGCGTACGGCAGGGTCGCGTTGGTGAGGGCGTACGTCGAGGTGTTGGCGACCGCCCCGGGCATGTTCGCCACGCAGTAGAACAGCGAGCCGTGCACCGGAAAGACCGGGTCGGCGTGCGTGGTCGGCCGGGAGTCCGCGAAGCAGCCGCCCTGGTCGATCGCGACGTCGACGAGCACCGAGCCCGGCTTCATCGCCGCGACGAGCTCGTTGGGGACGAGCTTGGGGGCCTTCGCGCCGGGGATGAGCACCGCGCCGATCACCAGGTCGGCGGCGAGCAGCTCGCGCTCGATCGTGTACCCGGTGGAGACGAGGGTGCGCAGCCGACCCCGGTAGATCGCGTCGATGTGACGCAGCCGGTTGAGGTCGACGTCGAGGATGGTCACGTCCGCGCCCATGCCGGCGGCGATCTGGGCCGCGTTGAGCCCGGCCACGCCCCCGCCGATCACCACGACCTTCGCCGGGGCGACGCCGGGCACGCCGCCGGGGAGCACGCCCCGCCCGCCGGTGAACCGCATGAGGTAGAAGGCGCCGACCTGGGCGGCGAGCCGTCCGGCCACCTCCGACATGGGGGCGAGCAGCGGCAGCGTCCTGCCCTTCTGCACCGTCTCGTACGCGATCGCGGTGACCTTCCGCTCGAGCAGCGCCTCGGTGCAGGCGCGGGACGCGGCGAGGTGCAGGTAGGTGAAGAGCACCTGCCCCTCGCGCATGCGCCCGTACTCCTCGGCGATCGGCTCCTTGACCTTGAGGATCATCTCCGCCTCGGCCCACACGTCCTCCGCGCGGTCCCGCAGCTTCGCACCGGCGGCGGCGAAATCCTCGTCGGTGATGTGCGAGCCGAGTCCCGCGCCGCGCTCGATGCTGACCTCGTGTCCGTGCCGGACGAGCTCGTGCACCCCGGCGGGGGTGATGGCGACGCGGTACTCGTGAGGCTTCACCTCGGCGGGCACACCGATCTTCATTGGCCGGGTCCTTTCGTGTACGGCCGGGCGGCGCGCCGTTGCGCAGCGGCCACATGCCGATGACGATGCCGTGGACAGGTGCCGTGCGTAAACGTTTCCGGATACGCGACCGAAGGTCGACGTCGAACGTTGACGCTGAGGTGACAATTCGGTTATCCAGCACCGAGGATGGACTTACCGGGCATCAACCTCCCGGTCCGCGGTACGGCCGCGCCGCGGTGATCGTCCCAGGTCGGAGGGGTTCCGGGACCGGGCGGCGGCCCGGGTCCGGGCGCGGCCGGGCCTCGGTCGTCCCGCGGCCGCCGGGCGCCGCGGCGCCGGGGCGGATCCGCCGGGTGATCGCCGATCGGCAAAGAACCGTCAAGCGCGGCCGGGCACGGCCCGGCCACCCCGGCATCGCCCACCGGCATGTGTTCCAATAAAAGGGCACGAGACGCGAGATAACGGAGTGACCGTTGACTCCCGAGGAGATCGAGAACGCCGTCGCGGCGGGCATGCCGCGCGCGGTCGAGGACCTCAAGCGCCTGGTCGCCATCCCGTCGGTGGCCTTCCCGGGCCATCCGGCGGAGCCGGTGCTCGCCGCCGCCGAGGCCGTCGAGGAGCTGCTGCGCTCCGCCGGCCTGCCCCACGTACGGCGCATTCCGGTCGAGGGCAGCTTCCCGGCCGTGTACGGCGAGGCCCCGGCGCCCCCGGGCGCGCCCACCGTGCTGCTGTACGCGCACTACGACGTGCAGCCGCCGGGCGACCCGCGGCTGTGGCGCACCCCGCCGTTCGAGCCCACGCTGATCGACGGCCGCCTCTACGGCCGGGGCGCGGCCGACGACAAGTCCGGAGTGATCTCCCACGTCGCCGCCCTGCGCCCGTTCCGGGGCCGCTTCCCGGTCGGGATCAAGGTGCTGATCGAGGGCCAGGAGGAGTACGCCGGGGAGCGCCTTGAGGCGTTCATCGAGGCGAACCCCGAGCTCGCCCGCGCCGACACGATCATCGTGGCGGACACCGGCAACCCCAGGATCGGCGACCCGGCGGTCACCACCTCGCTGCGCGGCCTCGCCGCGTTCACCATCGAGGTGCGCACGCTCAAGGAGGCGATGCACAGCGGCCAGTTCGGCGGCCCCACCCCGGACGCGCTCACCGCGCTGATCCGCATGCTCGCCTCGCTGCACGACGACAACGGCGACATCCGGGTGCCCGGCCTGCCCCGTGGCACGTTCCTCGGCCAGGGCCCGTCGGAGGAGGAGTTCCGCAAGACCGCTGGCGTGCTCGACGGGGTGCAGCTCGTCGGCTCGGGCAGCCTCGCCGACCGGCTGTGGGCGTCCTACGCGATCACCGTCACCGGCATCGACGCGCCGAGCGTCGCCAACGCGGTGAACGCGGTCCAGCCGGTCGCCCGGGCCCGGGTGACCGTGCGCGTCCCGCCCGCGGGCGACCCCAAGACCGCGGTGGAGGACGTGATCGACCACCTGCGCCGGGTCACCCCGTGGGGGGCGAAGGTCGTCGTCGACGACGTGGTGCTCGGCTCGGGCTTCCTCGCGGTCCCGGGCGGCACCGCGCGCGGCGCGCTCAACCGGGCGATGGAGCGGGCGTACGGCAGGCCGCCGCGGGACATCGGCGCGGGCGGCTCGATCCCGCTCGTCGCGATGCTCGCCAAGCTCTTCCCGGCCGCCGAGATCCTGCTGTTCGGCGCGGAGGACGACGGCGCCTCCATCCACGCCCCGAACGAGCGGGTGGACCTGGAGGAGCTGCGCCGCACCATCCTCACCGAGGCGCTGTTCCTCGCCGAGTACGGCGCGACGCCCCTCCCCGGCGCGTGACGGCCGGGCCGCCACCGGCGTACCGGCGGGCCGTGGCCGCGGCGCCCGCTCGCGCCGCGGTCGCCGACGCCCGCCCGGCGACGGCCGTGTCCGCCGGGAGCGGCGTCGCAGGGCGAAGCCGTTCGCGTCGTCGCCGCCCCGGTCCGCGGCGGTGTCCGGCCGCGAGGTCATCCCCTCCGCGGGACGCTCGGGCCCGCGGCGGGGCGGCCGTGCGGGCACGGCGGGTCCTCCGTGCCGGCGGACGCGGCCCATGCGCGCGTAGAGGCCCAGGCTCGTAAAGCCGGCATGCCCCGAGCGGATCGCCCGGGCGCGCGGCCCTCGCCCGCCCGTGGTCCGGCACGGCGCGCCCGGAGAGCCTCGCCAGGGTCTGATCCGCGCGGCCGTCCCCGCGCTACGCCACCGGCTTAATCCGCTCGGCTCGCCACAACACACGCGATACGTTCGCACTCCGCATTGATCACCACAGGGCGGAGGGAGACCCGCGCATGGGACTGGTCACGGGCAAGACCGCGCTCATCACCGGCGGCGGCACCGGCATCGGCCTGGCGACCGCGGAACGGCTCGCGGCCGAGGGCGCGCACGTGGTCATCACCGGGCGGCGCCGGGCCGAACTCGACGCGGCCGCCGAGCGGATCGGCCCGGCGGCCACCGCGGTGAGCGGCGACGTGTCGAACCCGGCCGATCTGGACCGGATCTACGCGGCGATCCGCGAGCGGGGACGCGGCCTGGACATCCTGTTCGCCAACGCCGCCGTCGCCGAGTTCCGCACGCTCGACCAGGTCACCGAGGAGCACTTCGACGCCCTGTTCGGGGTGAACGTCCGGGGCGTGCTGTTCACCGTGCAGAAGGCGCTGCCGCTGCTCAACCCCGGCGCCTCGGTGATCCTCAACGGCTCGATCAACGCCGACGTCGGCACCGCGGGGCTCGGCGTGTACGCCGCGAGCAAGGCCGCCGTGCGGTCGTTCGCCCGCACCTGGGCCAACGAGCTGAAGGACCGCGGGATCCGGGTGAACGTCGTCGCGCCCGGCCCGACCGAGACCGAAGGACTGATGGGGCTCGTCCCCGAGCCGGAGCGGCCCGCGTTCCGGCGGCGGCTCGCCGAGCGCATGCCGTTCGGCCGGCTCGCGCGCCCGGAGGAGGTCGCCGCCGCGGTGGCCTTCCTCGCCTCCGCCGAGAGCGGCTTCATCACCGGGTCGTGCCTGTACGTCGACGGCGGCCTGACCCAGCTCTGAACCCCGCGGCCGCGCACCGCCCGGCCGGCGGTCCCGCCCGGGAACGCCCGGGCGGGACGGGTCCGCCCGGGCGCGGGACGCCGCCCGCGGGGCGGGCCACCGGTGGGCTCACTTCGCGGCCGCGGGCTCCTCCCGGACCGGCACGCGCTCCGGGCGCCGGCGGCCGCGCACCGAGAACACCACGCCGACGGCGAGCAGCAGCAGCCCGGTGACGAGCAGCGCGATCGGGATGTAGGTCTTCAGCATCAGGATCTGGTTCTTGGCGTCGGTCGCCGTGCGCACCATCTCGTCCACGCTCTCCGGCGTGTACGTGGCGGTGGCGATCAGCGCGGGCTTGCGCTCGACGCCGTCGGTGGTCTTGAGCACCTCGTGGCGGCGCTGCTCCTGCTTGACCGGGGCGCCGCTCACCGGCTCCACCCAGTAGATGATGCGGGCGTTGTACCACCGCTCGATGCGGACGTCGCCGGACTTGTCGATGCCCATCGCCTTCGCCGGCGCGTCGAACTCGTCGATCTTCGTGGCGGGGATGATCTGCTCGTACCGGTAAACCGGCAGACCGTCGATGACCTCCTCACCGGCGAAGTGCGCGTCGAACGCCTGGCGGGTGTTGGTGTTGAAGACCTTGTAGGTCTTCTTCTCCGCGTTGAACGGGAAAAGGAAGATCTGCCCGCTCGGCGCGACCGGCTCGTCGTCGACGTTCGCCCCGCAGCAGTTCACGCCCTCCCCCGTGTACTTGTTGAACGCGCTGCGGAACCGCGTCAGCACGATGCCCGACCGGTTGTTGGTGGTGTCGTTCACCGAGGTGAACTGGTCCCAGACGACCCGGTCGCCCTTCGCCTCCCTGACGTCGCCCTTGGTGGTGACGGTGATGTCGAGGGTGCCCTTGAGCACTTTCAGATCGGCGACGCTGAAGTATTCCGCGTCGTTGGCCCGGAGCGTGGTCACGCGGTACTGATCCGCCGGCGCGGCGATCAATTTGTCGGCGACCTGGAACCGCATGAGCGGCGCCAGTGTCGTGAGGAACGCCCCGAGTCCTACGAGCACGATCCCGACGACGCGGCCCATCGTTTCGCTCCTCCTGGGGGGTGGGGGACAAGGGCTGGACGGCGTACCGTCCTAAACCTGAAACATTATTCCACCCAGGTGCCCTTGATACTCTTTTCCGACAAGTGTCACGAGGACAGGAGCAGGTGGCCGGAACAGGTTACAGGCGCGGCTCCCCCGGCCGCGCCGCCCCCGCCGATCCGCACATCGACGCGCTCGACGGCGTCCGCGCGATCGCCGCGTTCGCGGTCCTCACCTTCCACGTCGCCATCGAGTCCGGCGCCGCGCTCGGCGACGACTTCTTCACCGGGCTGCTCGCCCGCGGCGACGTCGCCGTGCCGATCTTCTTCACGCTCTCCGGGCTGCTGCTCTACCGCCCGTGGGCGGCCGCCGCGCTCGCCGGCGGGCCCGCCCCGGACACCCGCGCCTACCTGGTACGGCGGGCGCTGCGCATCCTGCCCGCGTACTGGCTGGTGGTGGCCGCGGCGCTCGCGCTGTGGTCGCGCGACCGGCTCGGCGACCCCGGCACCTGGCTCGTCCTGCTCACCCTCACCCAGACCTACCACCCGGACCCGTGGTGGGCGGGGCTCGGGCCGAAGGGCCTGGCGCAGATGTGGAGCCTGTGCGTGGAGGCCGCGTTCTACCTGCTGCTGCCGCTGCTCGCGGCCGGGCTGGCGGCGTTCGCCCGGCGGGCCGGGGCCGACGTGGGCCGCCGCGCCCGGCGGCTGCTGCTCGGCCTCGCCGTGCTCGCGCTCGCCTCGCCGGTCACGGTCGTGCTCAGCCACCACCCGGTCTACCTGCCGCACCTCAACAGCTGGCTGCCGCGGTCGATGGCGTACTTCGCCTGCGGCATGGCGTTCGCGGTGGTGCTTGCCTGGGCGGAGGGCGATCGCTCCCCGGGCAACCCGGCCCGGCGGCTGCGCCGCTCGGTCGCGTCCGCGCCCGGCACGCTGTGGCTCGTCGCCGCGCTGGCGTACGCGATCGCGGTGACCCCGGTGGCCGGCCCGCGGTTCATCGGCGTCGAGGGGGTCTGGCCGGGCCTGTTCAAGACCGTGCTGTACGCGACCGTGGCGGTCTGCCTCGTGGCCCCCGCCGCGCTGCCGCCCCGGCCGGCCCCGCTGATCGGCCGCATCCTCGGCAACCGGGTCATCCGGTGGCTCGGCCGGATCTCCTACGGCGTGTTCCTGTGGCAGTTCGTCGCGCTGCACGCCTGGTACCAGCTCACCGCGCAGTGGCCGTTCACCGGCGGCTTCCTCGGCAACCTCGTCGCGGTGGCCGCCATCACGATCATGCTCGCCGAGGCCACCCACCGGCTGGTGGAGGAGCCGGCCCGCGGCCTCGGCCGCCGCATCTCCGCGCGCCTGCGCCGGGGCGCGGCCGCCGGCGACGCCGCGTCCGCGGCGGCGCCGCATGTGAAGCCCGAGCACGCGAACAGGAGCAGCAGTGGAGCCCTCCCCTGAGCCCTTCCGCGCCACGTTCGGCCGGTCGGTCCGGCTGCTGCGGGCGTTCCGCAAGGAGCAGACCGACCCGGACTTCTTCTACGGCCTGCTCGCCCGCGACACCGTCGCCCAGCTCGCCACCTACACCGACCTCGCCGGGGCGCTCGTGTGCGACGTCGGCGGCGGCCCCGGCTACTTCACCGAGGTGCTGCGCGCCCGCGGCGCCCGGCCGCTGTGCGTCGACTGCGACCTCGGCGAGCTGATGGCGCGCGACGGCGTGGTGCCCGACGGCGCGGTGCTCGGCAGCGCGCTGGCGCTTCCGCTGCGCGACGCCGCGGTCGACGTGTGCTTCTCCTCCAACGTGCTCGAGCACGTGCCCGACCCGTGGCGCATGGCCGGCGAGATGGTGCGGGTCACCCGGCCCGGCGGGGTCGTGTACCTGTCGTTCACCAACTGGCTGTCGCCGTGGGGCGGGCACGAGACCTCGCCCTGGCACTACCTGGGCGGGCACCGCGCCGCCGCCCGGTACGCGCGCAAGTACGGCCGGCGCCCCAAGAACCGGTACGGCGAGAACCTGTTCCCGGTGTCGGTCGGCGCCGCGCTGCGCTGGGCGCGCGGCCGCGCCGACGTCGAGGTGCTCGACGTCAGGCCCAGGTACCACCCGGAGTGGGCCACCTGGGTGGTGCGGCTACCGGGTCTCCGCGAGGTCGTGACCTGGAACCTGTTGCTCGTCCTGCGCCGCCGGTGAGCCGCCCCGGCGCCGCCCGGCCCACCAGGCGGCGAGCGCGGCGAGCGGGGCGACCGCGAGCAGCACGGGCGGCAGCACGTCCCGCACGAGGACCACCCGGTCGCGGAACGCCTTCGCCTCGGCGGCGAGCAGCTCCACGTCCAGCGGGTCGCTGGTCAGGTCGGCCTCGAACGCGATGAGCCGGTCCACCCCGTCGGCGGTGCGCAGGGTGTCCCGCCGCCGCTCGCGCACCTGCACCGGCAGCCCGCTCTCCGGCTCCACCCACAGCGTGCGGGTGACGGCGACGTACCGGGACACCGGCACGAATCCGTCCGCGCCGGCCTCCCCGGCCCGTCCGCCGCTCGCCGCCCCGGAGCCGCTCCCCTTCTTCTTCGTCGTCTCCGCGGCGTGCTTGCGGCCGGCCTTCTTCCGGTCCTTGTCCTCGTCGTCGAGGCCGAGCGCCTCGGCGGTGTACACGTCGGGCAGGTCCTCCACCTTCACCGGGCCCGCGGTCGCCGTGTACCGGTACACCGGCAGGCCCGCCACGGTGTCCTCCCCGGAGAACCGGAGCGTCACCTGCCGCCGCAGCACCGGGTCGTAGATGGGGTAGTCGCGCTTGGCCGCGGCGAACGGCAGCCGGAACGCGAGCCCGCTCTGCCGCGCGCCGGGCACGTCGTCCACGTACGACTCGCAGCAGTCGACGATCATGCCGGTGCGGCGGTCGAACGCGGTCCGGCGCTCGTGGTAGTCGATGCGCTGGCCGTACTCGGTCTCCACGCTGAAGAACTCCACCCACACCGCGGTGCGCTCGTCGCCCGCCCCGGGGTCGCCGAGCAACGTGGCGGTGGCGGTGACCGGCACGCCGCGGCGCACCGTGAGCGTGGCCGGGTCGAGGTAGCTCGCGGCGCGGTCGGTGAGGTGGTGGATGCGGTCCTGCTCCAGCGGCAGCACGAGCGCGCCCGGGTAGACGAGCGTGCGCAGCAGCACCGCCATGGTGGCGAGGAACGCCGCGACGACGAGCAGCGCCGTGCGCGCCACCCGGCCCCTGCGGATCCTCCCGGTCCCGGTCATCGCGACGCCCCGCGGTACGACGCGTCGGCCGGGGCGCCGCCCGCCGCGGCCAGGGCCTGCGGCGCCGCGGGCCGCGGGCGGTCGCCGGGCACGGCCGCGGCGAGCCCGCCCAGGACGGCGAGGCACAGCAGCTCGGGCACGAGCCCGGAGAGCGGCGCGACGCCCGTGCGGGCGCCGAGCGCGGCGCTCACCCCGGCGAGGGCGAGCAGCACGGGCGGGGTCCACGGCGACAGCAGCGCGCGGGCGAACCGATGCAGCGGGCTGCCGTCGAGTGCGTGCCGGGCCGAGCGCACCTGTCCCGCCCACCACACGGCGGCGGCCGCGAGCGAGGCCACGGCCGCGCCCGCGACGCCGCCGGTCCACAGGCCGATGAGCGGCGCGAGCGGCCAGGTCCACCCGGTGCCGGGCCGGGCGGCGCCCACCGGCGCGGGCCGCCGCCGGCCGAGCGGCGGCACGAGCGCGAGCACGGCCACCGCGAGCACGAACCCCAGCCCGGCGAGCAGCGCGGCCCGGTAGGCGGGGCCGGGCTCGTAGCGCAGCTCGACCACCCCCAAGGCCCCGGCGGGCAGCATCCACGCCTGCCGCCACCCGTCGATCCGGGCCGGGGTGAGCCGGGTCCCGTTCAGGTAGGCCTGCCAGCCTGCGTTGTGGTTCTCGTTGACCACGAGGTACGCGGGCGCGTCGGCGGGCGAGGCGACCCGCAGCCGCCGCTGCTGCGGCCCCCAGGAGAGCACCGTGGCCGCGCGGGCCCGCGTCCCGGTCGCGGACGCCCCGCCGGACACCGCGCCGGACACCGCACCGGACGCCGCCGCGGCCCCCGGCGCCCGGTCGGCCCGGGTCAAGGTGACCGAGCGGATCCGGTACGGGTCGGTGGCGGCCGCGGTCACCCGCGCCGAGCCCGGCTCGAGCCGTACCCGGGCGCAGGCCGCGAACTCGAGCGGGCGGCCGTTCAGCACGTCGTCGAGGGTGCCGCCGACGATCCGGGTCTGCACCGTGCGCCCGCCGACGGTGAGCGTCGGCCCGAACCCGCACGGCAGCCGCAGCGGCACCGGGCCGGGCTCGCCGAGCGGCCGCACGCCCGGGATCATGATCTCGCTGACCTCGACGGCGCGGGACGCCGCCGCGGTGAACTCGATGCGCAGCCGCCGCGCGGTCATCTCCGGGAAGTGGATCCAGCCGTCGCCGCCGACCCAGGCCTGCACCGCGTGGGTGTCGGTGCGGATCGTCACCTTCACCGGCGGCTTGCCGAGGTGCGAGTCGGGGAACAGCAGCCGGATCTCCGAGATCCGCCGCTTGCGGCCGAGGTCGACGTCGAGGGCGGGCCGCCGGTCCGAGGGGTGGGCGTACCAGATCGTCTTCAGGTCGCCGTCGAACGCCGCCCGGCCGAGCGCCGCCGGGTGGCCGGCCGCCGTCGAGGAGGCGGTGACGTGCGGGTACCGCTTCGGCAGGTTGAGGATGCGCTCGGCGGTGCCGGGGTCGGTGAGCACCGCCCGCCCGGTGATCGCGCGGGTCTCTTCGCGCGGCACCGGGAACGTGCGGTCGAAGCCGTACCCGTCCTCGCGGAGGATCTCCAGCCGCTGCGAGCAGGACCACGACGACGAGCCGCGCATGCAGGCCGGCGCGCCGTCCGGCGCGGCGAGCACCACCACGTCCGGGGTGGCGTCGCCGGGCAGCCCGGGCACGGCGAGCGTGCGCTCCGGGCGCAGCCCCGGCAGCGCCACCTCGGTGACGCCGACCCGGCCGCCGGCCCCCGGCGCGCCGTACGGCCCGGCGACCTTGGTGATCCGGATGCGCAGCCGCCGGGTCGGCCCCGCGGGCGGCTCCACCCGCTGCGGCGCGTCGGTCGGCCGCACCGCGACGCGCCGGATCCCGGCGTCGGTCTCCAGCGCGATCTCGGTCACCGTCGGGCCGATCAGGTTCCGCTCGAACGCGATGTGCAGGTACGGCAGGCGGACCGGGGCGGTGAACTCGACCTGCAGCCACTCGCCGGCCGGGCCGCTCCAGCCGTCCGAGCGCCAGCTCGTGCGCGGGTCGCCGTCGAACGCGGCGTACGGCTGCCGCCCGGGCTCCCGGATCGCCGGCGGGGCGGTGACGTCGGAGGAGGCGGAGGAGGCGGTGATCGCCTTCACGCCGAGCAGGCGGGCCGCGGCCGCGGCCCGCGACCACGCCGGGTCGAGCAGGTCGGCCGTGCGCGCCCGCTCCCCCTCCGGCAGCGTGGCCCCGGTGCTGCGCCGCACGTCGCCGTAGACGAGGTCGCGGCGGCGCAGCGTGTCGGTGAGCACGGTGCGCGCGTCCGGCGTCCCCGGCACCCCCGGGTCGTCGCCGAGCAGCACCGGCGCGTCGTCGGTGAGCACCCCGGCGTCGGCGAGGTCGAGCACGCCCTCCGGCGCCCCGGCCGCCCGCACCGCCGCCCCGGCGGGCACCACGGCGGCGACCGGCGCCGGGTCCGGCACCTCGTACACCTCGAGCGCCCGGTACGGCTGGTCCCACCAGCCGGAGGCGATGCCGCCGGACGGCCCGCCGACGAACGGGCCGAACTCGGCGACCCGCCGCAGCCCGCCGGAGTCCTCCAGCGCCTGGTGCACCCGGGCCGGCCAGGCGGTGCCGAGCGCGTCCCGGGCGAGGTCGTTGCGCACGAGCAGGTAGCGCACCCCGATGCGGCGCAGCGCGAGCGTGATCCCCTCCGAGCCGACGCCGTTCGCGATGCGCTCGTCGATCTCCTGGAGCAGCCGGGCGAGCCCGGCCGACCCCCACGGCACGTTCGCGTGCGTCGCCCAGCGCGCGGTCAGCAGCATCTGCATCGGCTCGTCGAGCGGGCGGCCCCACTGGTACTCGCCGCGCTTGGCCCCGGGCACGACGAGCACCATGTGGTCGCCCGCGTTCCGGTTGAGCCAGGCCGCCGCGTCCCGCCAGTACGACGGCAGCGCGAGGAACGGCCCCGGCGGGGTGAGCCCGGCGGTGGCGATCGGGGTGAGCGCGCAGACCACCGCGGCGGCGGCGAGCACCGCCGGGCCGGGCAGGGCGAGGCGCGGGCGGGCCGGGTACGGCAGCCGCACGGGCAGCGCGGCGAGGCCGAGCGCGAGCGGCAGCCGGATCAGCGCGTCGAACTTGTGCAGGTTGCGGAACGGGGCGAGCACCCCGTCGAACGCGGCCCGGACCTGCTCGGCCCACGGGAAGGCGAGCGTGCCCGCGTGCCCGGCGGTCACGATCGCCACCCCGGCGAGCACGCACAGCACAAGGAACGTCCGCTCCGGGGTGGTGCGGCGCAGCATCCCGGCGAGGCCGAGCGCGGCCACGGCCGCGGTGGCCGCGATCAGGTACGGCCGGTGCGCCTGCTCGAACGCGGCGGGCAGCCACGGCCGGCCGTTCTCCGCCAGGTGGGCGAGCCAGCTCGAGGTGCCGCGCAGCGCGTTGAGCACGGAGGTGACGCGCGTGGTGACGTCCGCGGTCTCGATGAACGGCAGGAACGAGAAGATGTACCGGCCGAGCACCAGCAGCGGCACCAGCCACCACAGCGACACCGCGGCGATGCAGCCGAGCCACCAGGCGAGCAGCGCCCGCTTGCGCGGCCCCGCCGACCGGGTGAGCAGGTAGAGGCCGGGCACCACGAGCACGGCGAGCTCGGCGGCCGCGTTCACCCCGCCGGCGAACACGAAGGCCAGCGCGGACAGCGCGGCGGCGCGGCGCGGGCTCCGGCGCTCGTCGCGCGAGCCGTGCACCAGCGGCAGCAGGATCCACGGCAGCACCGCGCTCGGCTGGAACTCCGAGGAGTTGAACCCGATCAGCGCGAGCGCGTGCGGGGCGAGCGCGTAGCCGAGGCCGGCGAGGATGCGGGTGCCCGGGGTGCCGATGCCGAGCGCGCGGGCGAGCCGCTCGGTGCCGAGGAACGCGGCGCACAGCACGAGCGTCATCCACAGCCGCTGCGCCACCCACCCGGGCACGCCGAGCGCGTGCAGGGCCACGTAGAACGGCCCCATCGGGAAAAGGTAGCCGTACGCCTGGTTCTGCAGGTGACCGAAATAGGCGTCGTCCCACAGGTGGAGGGCGCGGCCCAAAAAGCCGAGCGGGTCGACCGCCATGTCCGTCTTGGTCTCGGAGATCAGCATTCCGGGCGCGGTGTTGAACGCGATCGCGCCGAGCAGCAGGCAGGCGGCGAGCAGCCGCAGGCGGTGCCGGAACGCGGCCTCGGGCCGCACGCCCTCGTCCGGGGCGCGCCGGTCGGCCCCGGCGGCCCCGCGGGGACGTGACCGGGCGGCCGGGGCGGCGGCTCTGGCGAAGGGGATCAAGGCGCGCTTTTCTGCCGGCTCACAGGGGGTTTCGGGTCATTTCGGTCTCGCGGGGCGCGAGGGGAACCCGCGTCATCCGACCGTGTCCGCGCTTGTCCAGCTCTGCGGCTATCAGCGCGGTCATCCTAGCGCCGGTGCGCTCCCAGGTGAACCGGTTTGCCCAGGCCCGGCAGGCCGCCTGCACCTCGGCCCGCCGCACCGGGTCCGCCAGCTCTTTCAGCGCCCGGTCGACCACGTCGGCGAGGCGCTCCCCGTCGCGGACGAGCCAGCCGGTCTCGCCGTGCCGTACCGAGTCGCGCAGGCCCGGCACGTCGTAGGCGACGGTGGGCACCCCGAGCGCGGCCGCCTCGATCACGGTGAGGCCCCAGCCCTCGAACTCGGAGGCGGTGACGTTGAGCCGGGCGGCGCCGAGCACCGCGTTCTTCTCCGGCTCGGCGAGGAAGCCGTGCAGGCGCACCCGGTCGGCGACGCCGAGCTCGCGGGCCCGCGCGGCGAGCCGGTCGAGCTCCGGGCCGCGGCCCACCACGTGCACCCGCAGGCCCGGCCACCGGTCGCGCAGCTCGGCGGCGAGCTCCACGACCCGCTCGACCCGCTTGTGGCCGACGAGCCGGCCGAGGTACGCGATCGCCGGGTCGCCGAGCGGCGCGGCGGGCTCGGTCACCGGGCGGGCGGCGGGGCCGCCGTTGTGGATGATCTCGATCGGCGCGACCCAGCGCAGGCGTTCCCGGAGCTGCCTGCGCGAGGACTCGGAGACGGTGACGGTGGTGCAGCGGCGGTAGAGCCGCCGGGCCACCGGCCCCTCGATGAAACAGCCGAGGCGGGCGATGGGGCGCGGGAAGAAGGCGTGGAACTGCCGGTCGTGCACGTGGTGCACGACCACGATCACCGGGGTACGGCGGCGCACCACGAGCGGGGCGAAGAACGGGATGCCGTTCATGCAGTCGATCACCACGTCGAACCGGCGGCGGTGGAGCAGCAGCCACAGCGGCACGAGCAGGTAGACGAGGAAGCGGTTGCCCATGCGGCGCAGCTCGATGCCGTCGCGCCGTTCGGCCCGGGGCTGGCCGGGCTCGCGGCTGGTGGCGAAGTGCACCGTGGCGCCCTGGTCGACCAGGTGGCGGGCGACCTGCCAGGCGTACTGCTCGGCCCCGCCGGCGACCGACTGCAGCGGCTCGCGGAAGTTCAGCAGGGCGACGCGCACGCCCGCGAGCGGCCGGGCGGGCGCGGTTCCGGGCGGTGCCGCGGGCACGGCGGAGCGCGCCGCGCCCGGCGGCGGCGCGGCGACGGCGGGCCGGCCCGTGGCGGACGGTGGCCCCGCGGCGGGCTCACCTTCCGCGTTCCGTGCGACCACGTCGTCTCCTCACACCGCGCTACCCGTCGTGTCCCTCGGCCGCGTCCGGCCCCGCCGGCCGGGACGGCTCCCGCGGGCGGCGCCGGTACGGCCGGGCCCGGTCACCTGCTGCCGTAGTTGTAGAGCGGCCGGTCCGGCGCCTTGGGGGTGGGCGAGGCGACGTTGACCACGGCCACGGAGGCGCCGACCGCGAGGACGGCTCCGGCGATCAGTGCGGCGAACACCCGCAGCATCGCGACCTCTCCTTCCGCCGGGCGCACCGGAAACTAGAACGTGATCCAGGTCACAGTGTAAAGATCCTATCAAACTTTGACCCGGAAGCTACCGAGCAGTATGACGTGAGAGTCGGCGTTTTCCCAAATCACAGCCGTATCACGGTGAGTTCCGGTCCGGCGTGAACCACGGTTCCGCCCGGGAGCCGTGACTGAAACGTGTTCCGGTCCGGTCCGGCGAGCAGCACGTACCGCACGCCGCGCGCCCGCAGCGCCGCGGTGAGCGGGCCGTCCCCGGCGAGCAGCGCCCCGACCGCCCGGGCCTTCGGGTCCTCGCCCGCGACCCGCAGCACGCCCCCGTCCGGCAGGCCCACGGTGAGCGCGTCGTTCCACAGCACCCGCCGGGCGAACATCTTGATCGCCGGGTCGAGGGTCACCCGGCCGCCGTTCCACGGGAACGCCCGGTGCGCGCTCCACGGCAGCGACACCAGCGCGCCCGGCGCCGGATCACCGTTCACCAGCGCCTGCACCCGCCGCCACTCCGCCGGGTAGGCCACCGCGTCGAGCCGCCCGAACGCGCCCCACGCCGCGCCCGGCAGCACGAGCACCGGGGCGAGCAGCACCACCGCGGCCACCGGCCAGACCGGGCCCGGGCGGCGCCCGGCCGAGGGCGCGGTGACCCGGGCGGCGAGCAGGCCGAACCCGGCCGCCACGAGCAGCGCCAGCGGCGCAAGGTAGGCCTGGCCGTCGCGCAGCGGGCCGAACCCCGGCCACCAGGCGATCAGCGCGCGCAGCACGCCGGGCAGGTACGCGCCGGTGAGCGCCACGGCGAGCCCGGCGGCCGCGGCGGCGAGCAGCCCCGCCCACCAGTCGGGCCGCGCCGCCCCGCGACCCCGCCCGGCGTGCAGGTAGACGGCGATCGCGGCGAGGCACAGCGCGAGCCGCGCGGTCGCGGGCAGCCACTCGCCCTGGCCGGGCACCTCCGCCTCGGCGTTCCAGATCCCGCCGAGCGCGAGCAGGCTGCCCGCCGTGCCGTACGGCCCGTCGGCCCGGGCGGCGAACGCGTCCACCCCGGCCGGGTCGGTCGACGCGCCGGACAGCAGCGCGGGCACCGCCCACGGCAGGCAGTACGCGGCGACCACCCCGCCCGCCCCGGCCAGGCCGCGCCAGGAGCGGCCGGGCCGGGTCGCGGCGACCGCGAGCACCGCGGGCGCGGAGACGAGCATCGCCTGGAAGCCGCCGGCCGCGGCGGGCAGCAGGGCGAGCGCGAGCCGCCCCGGGCCGCCCCGGGCCGCGGCGCGCACCGCCCACGGCAGCCCGGCGTAGCCGAGCAGCAGCGCCCACTGGCCGAGCAGCAGCCGCTGGGCGAGGTAGGCGTTCCACGCGTACAGCACGGCCGCGGCGAGCCGCGGCACGAGGCGGCCGCCGGGGACCAGCGCGGCCGCCCCGGCCGCGGCGAGCACGTGGATGCCGAGCAGGATCGCCTTCTGCACCAGCTCGGCGGGGAGCACGCGCGCCGCGGCCGCGAAGATCAGGTCGCTCGGCACCGCCCGGGGGAACCCGCCCGCGGCCGGCCAGGCGAGCGGCGGGTCCGGCGCGACCACCATGTCGTACCGGAGCACGAACCCCGGGCCGAGCGCGGGGCCGAGCGCGGCCACGCCCAGCACGAGCCCGGCGAGCGCGGGCGCCGCCGCGCGCAGCGCGCCGCGCCACCGCCGCCTGCTCGCCGCCCGGGCGGGCCCGCCGGTCACGTCACTTGCCGGGTTCCGGGTCGCGCGGCAGCCCCAGCATGCGCTCGGCGATGATGTTGAGCTGGACCTCGGTGGTGCCGCCGTAGATGGTCATGGCGCGGCTGGCGAGGATCGCCCGGTTCCAGAACCCGGCGTCGCCGAGCTTGACGTCCGCGGCGGTGGCCGCGGCCGGGCCGAGCAGGCTCACCGCGCACTCGGCGACCCGCTGGGCGTGCGAGGTGGACAGCAGCTTGCGCACCGAGGCGTCCGCGCCCGGCTCGGTGCCCGCGAGCTGCCGCAGCGTGACCCGCAGGCTGAGCGCGGCGATCGAGTGCGCCTCGCACACCACGGCGGCGAGGTCCTGCCGCTCGGCCGGGGTGAGCTCGCGGCCGAGCCGGGAGCACAGCCCGAGCAGCTCGCGCAGGCTCGCCCCGGAGGTGCCCGCGCCGACCGACAGCGACACCCGCTCGTTGGAGAGCGTGTTGCGGGCCACCCGCCAGCCGTCGTTCACCTCGCCGACCACGTGCTCGTCGGGCACGAACACGTCGTCGAGGAACACCTCGTTGAACAGGTTCTCACCGGTCATCTCGGTGAGCGGGCGCACCGTCACGCCCGGCGCCTTCATGTCGACGAGGAAGTACGTGATGCCGTCGTGCTTCGGCCTGTCGGGATCGGTGCGGGCGATGCAGATGCCCCACTCGGCGTGCTGGGCGAGCGACGTCCACACCTTCTGGCCGTTGAGCTTCCAGCCGCCCTCGACCTTCTCGGCCCGGGTGCGCAGCGAGGCGAGGTCGGAGCCCGCGCCCGGCTCGGAGAACAGCTGGCACCACATCATCTCGCCGCTGAGCGTGGGCGGCAGGAACCGCTCCTGCTGCTCCGGCGTGCCGTACACGGCGAGCGACGGCACCACCCAGGCGCCGATGAGCATCTGCGGCGGCCGTACCTTGGCGGCCTTCAGCTCCTGCAGGATGATCACCTGCTCCAGCGGGGAGGCGTCGCGGCCCCACGGCCGGGGCAGGTGCGGGGCGACGAACCCGGCCTTGGCGAGCGCGCGCCGCTGCTCCACGCCCTCCAGCCGGGCGATCTCCGCGATCTCGGCGCGGATGCGCTCGCGCAGCGGCTCGGCCTCCTCCGGCAGGTCGATCGTCATCTCCCGGGTGACCCCGGCGAGCGCGAGGCCGGCCACCTTGTCGGCCCACTCGGCCGACGGGCCGAGCAGCGCGCGCAGCGTGAGCGCCCGGCGGTAGTAGAGGTGCACGTCGTGCTCGAAGGTGTAGCCGATGCCGCCGAAGGTCTGGATCGCGTCCGCGGCGCAGCGCACCGCGGCGTCGGGGGCGGTCACCGCGGCGATCGCGGCCGCGTACGCCCGCTCGTCGGCCGACGGGCCGGCCGCCTCCTCGCCCGCGGCGGTGCGCGCGGCGTCGAGGGCGCGCAGGCCGTCCCACACCGTGGCGCGGGCCTGCTCGAGCGCGACGAGCATGCGGGCGAGCTTGTGCTTGATGCCCTGGAACTGGCCGATCGGGCGGCCGAACTGCACCCGCACCTTGGCGTACTCGGCCGCCTCGGTGACGCACCACGACGCGAGCCCCGCGGCCTCCGCGCCGAACAGCACCGCGGCGATCTCCCGCACCGCGGCGGTGGTGAGCCCCTCGAGCACCCGCTGGGCGGGCACCGCGAGGCCGTCGACCTCCACCTTCGCCACGCCGCGGGTGAGGTCGAGGCTGGCGAGCGGGGTCACCGTGGCCCCGGCGGCGTCGATCGCCACCCACTCCTCGCCCTCGCCGACGCGGACCGGCAGCACGAGCACGTCGGCGAGCGCGCCGCCGAGCACGGGCTGCGCCGTGCCGGTGATGGTCAGCTCGCCGTCGTCGCCGCGCACGCCGGTGATCTCGGCGGTGAGCGCGACCGCGCCGGTGAGGGTGCCGTCGGCGAACCCGGGCAGCAGCTCGGCGTGCGCCTTGCCGTCCGCGGCGAGCACCGCGGCGCTCGCCAGCACCGTGGGCAGGTACGGCCCGGGCGCCACCCGCTCGCCGAGCGCCTCGAGCGCGACGGCCGTCTCGAGCAGGCCGTACCCGGATCCGCCGTGTTCCTCGGGGATGTGCAGCCCGAGCAGGCCCTGTGCGGCGAGGCCCGCCCAGAACGGCGGGCGCTCCTCGCGTTCCGCGGCGACCGCGGCCCGCACCACCTCGCTCGGGATCTCGCGTGACGCCCAGCCGCGGACCGACTCGCGCAGCGCCTCGTGCTCCTCGCTCAGCCCAATCGCCATGATGTTCCTCCCGGACACGACCCGGTTAGAACTATATTCTGGAACCGGCGCGCTGGGGAGGGGTCAATCATGAGTCGTGGTCGCATCCGCCGGCTCACCGGGCGACGCGCACCGCGGCGACGATCGTGTTGAGGTCGCGGTATCGGGCGGGCAGGGAGTCCGGCACGGTGGCGAACAGCAGGCCCGGCTTCGCCTTGCCGGTGTCGGCGACCACGACCACCGCCTGCGAGGTGCGGGTCTCGCCGCCCACCCGGTACGCGACGCGGTAGCCGAGCACCCAGCCGCGGCCGCGCGGGAACGGCTGGGACGCGGTCCAGCTCACCTTCGTCGGCGTGGGCTGGTGGCGCAGCGTCCAGCGGGCCGCCCGTACGGCGAGCGCGCGGTACTGCTCGGCCGTGGACAGGTTGGCGGGGACCGTGCCGGGCAGCGGCGCCGAGGCGATCAGCGCGGGTGCGGTCCGGGCCCGGCCGGCGCGCTGCGCCGCGGTGAACGGGGCGGCGGTGGCCCGGGTCCACGGGCGGCCGAGCCGGGGGTAGGCGAGCCCGGCCTGCCGGTCCACGACGGTCCCGGTGACCTGCGCCGCGGTGCCCGGCAGCAGCTCGAGCGACTTCGCCCGCGGTGGCGCGGGCAGCCGGATCCGCGGGGTCGACCCGGCAGAGGCCTGCGGGGCGGCCCCGGCCGCGCCGGCCTGGGCGCCGTCGGCCGCGCTCGGCGGCGGGTCCTCGTCGAACACGATGAAGACCAGCACGACCGCGGCGATCGTGGCGAGCAGCGCGAGGAAGGCGTAGACGGTCCGCATCGGGATGTCGCCGATGCGGAGCAGCAGGCTGTCCGGAGGCCCGCCGCTGGGGGGCCGGCTCGCGCGGGACGGCCGTGCCGTACCGCGCGCGGCGTCCGGGCGGGGCACGTCCGCGGGCAGCGGGCGCGTCTCCGGGAACGGTCCACCGGCCCTCGGGCGCAGGTCGGCGGTGGGGCGTTCCTCCTCGACCGGGGCGCCCTGCGGCGCCGCGGGCCGGGACGGCGCACCGGGGCCCGGCGCGGGCGGCCGCGCGGAGCCGGACGGCGGCGGGGACCCGGGCCGCGACTTGGCCCGCGGGCCCACGCCGGGGAACGCCCACGCGGGCGCGTCGGACGGCGGCCTCCCCGCGGGATGCGGCGACTCGGGCCCTGCGGTGCGCGGTGCGGTGGGACGCGGCGCACCCGGCGCGGACGGGGGACGCGGCGGCCCCTGCGGGGGCGCGGGACGCGCCTGGGCCGGCGTCGGCGGCTGGGCGCCGGGGGCGGCGGGCGGCCTGCGCGCTCCGGGCGGCCCCGAACTCGGCGCCGCCGCGGGTCGGGCCGCCGGCGGCGCGGTGGACGATCGTGCCGGGGACGGGCGCGGCGCGGCCGATCCCCCTGCGGGCCTGCCCGGCCGGGCGGGGCCGGGCGGCTCGGGGGCCGCCGCGGGCGGATTCGGACGGCGTGCGGCCGGCCGGGCGCCGCTCGGCTCGGCGCCGGGTTCCGGCGGCGCGTCCTCCGGATCGATCTTCGGCATGGGTGTCGTCGGCGCGTCGTAGGAAGGGATGAACGTGCTGGGCCGCCCGGCCTCCGGGCGCCCGGTCGTGTTCTCGCCGCCGTCCGCCATGTGGGCAGGCTACGTCACGCGGCCCGCCCGTTGGGCGGCTGGTCCATCACGCTTCGGCCACGGATGTTCCGATTACTGCAGGTCACAGGCTCGATAGCAGGATAGAAGAAGATCTGTCCGGCATGTAAGGAACGCCGCACTGGGCCGGGCGCATCCCCGCCAATCCGCGCGGGAAGGAGCCTGACATGAGGACCCATAGGCTCATCTCCACCGGTGCGCTCGCCCTCGTGCTACTCACCGGGTGCGGCACCGCGGGCGCGCCGGGCGCAGGCTCGCCGGGCACCGCATCGTCCCCCGCGTCCGCGGCCTCCCCCACGGCGGCCACCCCCACCGCGACCACGGCCACCCCCTCCACGGCGCCCGAGGCCGCGGCCGCGCTGGAGAGCGCCTATGTGGAGGTCATCGGCCGCGTCCTGCCGTCGATCGTGCAGATCAACACCAGGGACGGCCTCGGCTCGGGGGTCGTCTACGACGACGCCGGGCACATCGTGACGAACGCCCACGTGGTGGGCGACGCCACCACGTTCCAGGTGACGCTCGCCACCGGCGGCGCGCCGCGCCGCGCCCGGCTGGTGTCGTCGTTCCCCCTGGGCGACCTCGCCGTCATCAAGGTCGACGACCCCTCCGGCCTGGCCCCCGCGACGTTCGGCGACTCCAGCAAGCTGCGGGTCGGCCAGATCGTGCTCGCGATGGGCAACCCCCTCGGGTTCTCCGGCAGCGTGACCCAGGGCATCATCTCCGCGCTCGGCCGCACGGTCACCGAGCCGCAGGAGCGCGGCTCCCCCGGCGCCACGATCACCGACGCGATCCAGACCTCCGCCGCGATCAACCCCGGCAACAGCGGCGGCGCGCTCGTCAACCTCTCCGGCGAGGTGATCGGCATCCCCACGCTCGTCGCCGCCGATCCGCAGACCGGCGGCGGCACGGCGCAGGGCCTCGGCTTCGCCATCCCCAGCAACACGGCGAAGGACATCGCCCAGCAGATCATCACCAAGGGCGAGGTGACGAACACCCGCCGGGCGGCCCTCGGCGTCCGGGTGCAGACCGTGGTCGGCCGGGGCGGCATGCCGGCCGGGGTGGGCATCGTCGAGGTGATCCGCGGCGAGGCCGCGGCGCGGGCCGGGATCCGCACCGGCGACGTCATCACCGCGATCGACGGCACCCCCACCCCCACCACCCAGGAGCTGTCCGAGGCGCTCGCCGCGCACAAGCCCGGGGACCGGGTGCGGGTGGACCTGCAGCGGCCGGACGGGTCGACGACCTCGGTGACCGTCACCCTCGGCGAGCTGAAGCAGGACTGACCCCGCGGCGAGCCGGCCCGGCACCGACCGGCCGTGGGGCGGCCGGGCCGGCACCGCCGCGGAGCGGCCACGGGACAGACGCCGTCGCAGGCGGCCGGGAGCGGCACCGCCGCGGCCGGCCCGAGGCCGGGCCGCCGGTACGGCCCGGCACCGCGGCCCGGCCCGCCGTACCGCCGGCGCGCTCAGCCGCGCCGCCGCCCGAGCGCCCGCACCCGCGCCACCAGCTCGGCGAGGGCGACCGGCTTGGCGAGGCAGTCGTCCGCGCCCTGGGACAGCGCCTCGATCCGGGCCATCACGTCCCCCGCCGGGGTGAGCATGAGCAGCCGACCGCGCACGGGCTGCCGGGAGAGCCAGCCGACGATCTCCTGGTCGCGGGCGGCGGGCGGGTCGGCGTCGAGGACGATCACGTCGTACAGGGACCGCGCCAGCCGGCGGAGCGCCTCCTCCCCGTCCGGGACCACCTCGACGGCCATGTCGCTGCCACGTAACGAGACGGCGATCCGGTCAGCGAGAGCCCGCTCGCTCTCGACGACTAGCACGCGCATCGCCGTATTCCTCCTGGTCACGGGCGGGGACAGGCCGCACCCAACAATGCCCGACCAGGTATCAGATGCCCGTAAGGAGGCCGGGCGGACGTCCCGCCGGCGGCCGGGCGGGCCACGGCCCGCCCTGCGAGAGGGCACGAAAACGCCGGCGGCGGTGTCGTGAACGACACCGCCGCCGGCGGAACGTGGAGGTGGCGGGAATCGAACCCGCGTCCTTCGCCATCGCGCCAAGGCTTCTCCGGGCGCAGCCTGCTCTGGGATTCTCGGCCCCGGCGGACACGCAGGCGAGTCGCCAAGGGCCCAGCCACTGTGAGGTTTCCCGCTCAGCCCCGTGGCCGGGCCGAACGGTTGAGCCTCCTAACGATGCCAGACACCGGGCCGGAGGCGATCCCGGGCTGACAGTGGGCCTACTCGCTTATCAGGCAGCGAGGGCCAGCTCGCGCTGGCTGCCCACGGTGGCCTTGGAATTGGCACTTATTTTTTCGCGGACACGGGATTTACGAGGTCGCATCCGCAGCCCTCGGCCCGCTTCCCTTGACACGAACTGGCGAAGTCGAAACCGGTCACCCCCCTGTGCAGTTGTCAATCACCCGATCCGCTCGGATCAGCGTGATCCTACACCTAGCAACAGCGGAGCCGCCACGTCAATTCCCGGCGGCGGGGATGTCCCGGTGGCCGCTCCGGGGCGGTGGCCCGGAGCGCGGCGGTGGAGGCGACGGCGGTGGATACGGCGGGGCGCGGCCGGCCCGGCGGGCCGGGCACCCGGCGATGGCGGGGATCCCGGGGGAGAACCCCCGGGGACGGCCTTCGCCGTACCCCGGGGGTGACCGGCAGGGTCGAGCCGGTCCGGACGGCAGGGCTTCCCCCGAGATGAAGCCCTGGTCTCATCACGGCGACTGAGTCCGCAACCCCCCAAGCGGTGCTCAGTCACCTGGTAAGACGCCCTGGCGCGAGGCGATGGTTGCTCGCCTCGGAAGATTTTCCTCCGGCCCGCCGCCGCCCGGTACGGCCCGGCGTCAGGCGGCCGACCGGACGGCGGAGAAGAAGTTCCCGGCGACGGCGGCGGCGGTGGCCGGATCGCCCCGCTTCGCCATGACGGCGACGGCGAGGTCGCCCTGCCAGCCGATGAACCAAGACAGCCGGACCGACTGCTTGTTCTCCACGTGGGCGGCCTCGGCGGCGATGCCGTACACCCGGCCGCGGCCGCCCGCGGCGGCCTTCGCCGAGCCCGACTCCACGCCCTTCCGCATGATCGCCCGGAGCTGCTTCACCACGTTCGCGTCGAGGGTGACCGGCGCGGTGGTGACCGGAGTGGGCACGTCCGCGGTGGGGTCGGGCGAGGCCGGGGAGGTGACCAGCGTGGGCGGGTGCCAGGTGCCGTCCGCGATCGCCGCGGCGACCAGGGCCATGGCGAGCGGGCTCACCTGCACGCTCTGCCCGACGATGACCCGCGCCTTCTCCGCGTCGGTGGTGGCGGGGGGCACCAGGCCGCTGAACGACCGCAGCGGCAGCGACCAGCCCGCGCCGATACCGAACTGCGCGGCGGCCGCGGTGAGGGTCTCGGCGTCGACGAGGCGGGCCATCGACGCCAGCGCGGTGACGCAGCCCTGGGCGAGCGAGGTCTGGAAGGTCGGGACGGTGCCGACCGCCGACGAGCTCTGCTGGAACCGCGCGCCGCCGACGGACCGGTCCCCGGTGCACGGCACCTTGTGGCCCGGCCGGATCCCGGCCTTGAGCATGCCCGCGGCCGCGACCACGGAGAACGTGGTGCCGGCCGGGTACCGCCCGGCGAGCGCGTCCCGCTCCTGGTGCATGTCCTCGGTGGCGACGGCGCGGATCTCGCCGGTGGAGACGTCGACGGCGACGAGCGCGACCGGGCCCGAGCCGTTCACCGCGAGCTCGGCCGCGGTCTGCACGGACGCGTCGATCGTGGTCCGCACCGGCGTGTTCGCGCGGCCCGGCCAGGCGGCGAGCTCCGTCACCTCCTCGCCCGAGGCGTCGACGGTGACCACCCGGGTCTCGGTGGAGCCGGTGAGCTGGTCCTGGTAGGCCTTCTGCAGGCCGCTGCGCCCGACCGTGTCGCCGGCCCGCTGCGGGCCGCCGAGCTGCTGCTCGGTCTCCGGGGTGACGACGTTCACCTGCCCGACGATCTGCGTGGGCGGCGCGGGCGCCACCGGCTGCTCGTCCTCGTAGATGTTGACGCCCGGGATCTTCAGCTTGTCGCGGAGCTGGGCGTACTTGGCGCGGCCGAACGTGGCGAGCGCGACCAGCTCGTTCGGCGGCGCCGAGCGGATCCGGCTGAGCAGCCGGTCCGCGGGGAACCCGGTGACCCGGGCGAGCTGCTCACAGACCTTCACCGGGTCCTTGAGCTTCGCCGGGACGACGCTCGCCACGTAGACGGTCTGCTCCTCCTGCAGCGAGTCGCCGTCGCGGTCGAGGATCGGCTGGCGGCCGTTCGAGTTGGTGATCACCGCGAACCGCTCGCCCGGCCGCAGCTTGGGGTGGAGCACGCTCGGCGACCACCGCACCTTCCACACGCCGTTCACCAGGCGCAGCGGCAGCACGCCGTCGTACTCCCACAGCGGCTGGTTCTCCCCCAGGTCCACCTGGGCGTGGTAGCGCGCCTCGGCGGTGTCCCCCTCCATGCGCAGGCTCTTCAGGGAGAACCGGAAGGAGGCGGCGTCGAGCTGCACGCCCACGTCGGCGAGCGCGCGCCGCACCGCGGCCGGGTCGCCGTCGGTGCGCGCGGCGGCCTGGGCGAAGCCCTCCTCGTCGCCGCTCTGCCAGCCGACGAGGAACTCCTGCACCGCCTCGTGCGGAGTGGGCTCCTCAAAGCAGCCGGTGAGGGCGGGGGTGAGCAGGGCGAGTACGAGCGCGGCGCGCACGGCCCGGGTGCGCCGCCGCCACCGCCCGCCACCGCCCGCCCGTACGGCTGCGCGTGGCAGGTCCGACCCGTCCGCCACGGTCACGCTCCCCGGCGGCGGACGGCGTACGACATGGCTCGAGCGATCTCCCGCTTCGCCTGCTTCTCGGCGAGGTCGCGCCGCTTGTCGTACAGCTTCTTACCGCGGGCGACCCCGATCTCGACCTTCGCCCGGCCGTCCTTGAAGTAGAGCGAGAGCGGGATCAGGGTGAGTCCCCGCTCGTTGGTCTTGCCGATCAGCTTGTCGATCTCCCGCCGGTGCAGCAGGAGCTTGCGCTCCCGCTTCGCGGCGTGGTTGGTCCAGGTGCCCTGGCTGTACTCGGGAATGTGGACGTTCTGCAGCCACACCTCCCCATCCCTGACCACGGCGTAGCCGTCGGTCAGGTTGGCCCGGCCTTGGCGCAGCGACTTCACCTCGGTACCGGTCAGCACCATCCCGGCCTCGTAGGTGTCCTCGATCACGTAGTCGTGCCGGGCCCGCTTGTTCTGGGCGATGAGCTTGCGCCCCGTCTCACGTGGCATATCCCGAGCCTACCGGGGGCCGTCAGACCTTCAGGTAGCGACGAAGTGTGACGAACGAGGCGATGACACAGATGAGCACGCCGACCGCCATCGTGAACGCGATGACGATCGCGACGTCCTCCCAGGTCATCCGCGCCGCCGCCACGAGGTAGTTCTGCATGCCGTCGAAGATCACGATCTTCGCGGCGACGAGCATGAAGCCGGAGATCACACCGCCGATCAGGCCGGCGACCATGCCCTCGAGCACGAACGGGGCCTGGATGTACAGGTTGGAGGCGCCGACGAGCCGCATGATCGCGGTCTCCCGGCGCCGGTTGTACGCGGACAGGCGGACGGTGTTACCGATCAGCAGGATCGCGGCGAAGACCTGGATGAGCGCGACGATCAGGGCCGACGACCGAAGCGTGCCGAGGAAGCCGAAGAAGTTGTCGACGATCTTGCGCTGGTCGACGACCTGCGAGACCCCCTCGGCCTTCTGCAGGGTCTCGATGACGTTGCCGTAGTTCTCCGGGTTCTTGAGCTTGATCCGGAAGGACTCCGGCATGTCCTCGACCCGCGTGGCCGCGACGAGGACGGAGTTGTTGGCGTACTGCTGCTTGAAGTTCTCGTAGGCCTGGGCCTGGTCCTCGAACTCGACCCGTTCGACCTCGGTCATGGCCTTGATCTGCTGCTCGAGCTTGGCCTTCTGCGCCTGGGTGATGCCGCCCTTCCCCTTGCAGTTATCGAACGGGCTGTTCTTCTGGCACAGGAAGACCGAGATCTCGACCTTGTCGGTCCAGTAGTTCTTCGCCGAGGAGACCTGCGTGTTGATCATCATCCCGATGCCGAGCAAGGCCATACCGATCGCAACGGTGACGATGAGCGCGATCGTCATCGTCGCGTTGCGCCGGAGGCCGATCCAGACCTCGGAGAAGATGAAACCTGCCCGCACTTGGGACTCCCCTGTTTCTCGAGCCGATCAGTACGCCTGGCCGTACACACCGCGCGACTGGTCACGGACGATCCTTCCGTCCTCCAGCTCCACCACACGCTTACGCATGGAGTCGACGATGGCGGCGTCGTGGGTGGCCATCACCACCGTGGTCCCGGTCCGGTTGATCCGGTCGAGCACCTTCATGATGCCGATGCTGGTCGCCGGGTCGATGTTCCCGGTGGGCTCGTCGGCCAGCAGGATCATCGGACGGTTCACGAAGGCGCGGGCCATCGCCACCCGCTGCTGCTCACCACCGGACAGCTCGTGCGGCATGCGGTGTGCCTTGCCCTCCAGGCCCACGAGCTCGACCACTTCCGGCACCACCTTGCGGATGAACCGGCGGGGCTTGCCGATCACCTCGAGGGCGAACGCGACGTTCTCGTACACGTTCTTGTTCGGCAGCAGCCGGAAGTCCTGGAAGACGCAGCCGATGCGACGGCGCAGGTGCGGCACCTTGAAGTTGGACAGGCGCGACAGGTCCTTGCCCGCCACGTGGATCGTCCCACTGTCGGGCTTCTCCTCCCTCAGGATGAGGCGGAGGAAGGTCGACTTCCCCGATCCCGAGGGACCGACCAGGAACACGAACTCGCCCTTGTCCACGTCTACGGATACGCGGTCCAGGGCAGGGCGGTTCTGGTTGGGATAGGTCTTGGTGACGTTGTTGAAGTGGATCACGGGCGCATCACGGCATGCCAGTCTAGGGGGTGGATGGTGACGAAGGGAGTGTCCTCGCCACCTGCCAACCAGAAGGGCGGCCTTTACCAAAGATCGACGTTCCGGTTGGCCATCGCTCAGTCTAGGGGGAACACTGGCATGGAAGGCCCATAACGGAAACAAAACAATTCCGGTCTCGCCACCGGCGGGGCAAGAACGAGGGGAAAAGGGCCCGCGACCGGCCGGGGAAGCCCGCGGAGCGGCACCGGAAGCGGCATCCTGGAGGCAGGAGCGTCGACATGAGCTGTGATCACCTGATCTGTGCACACTGCGCCGGACCCGTCGTCGAGGGCCGCTGCCCCGTCTGCCGCGCCGGCCGGGAGAAGATCCACCACCAGGGCCCGGCGGGGCTGTCGCCGCTGCTGGTCGCCCTCGCCCTGCTGCTGATGCTGGTCGCGCTGGTCGCGGCCCGGCACCTGGGCGGCCTGTAGGCCGCGGCGCGCTCGCCGGCGGGCGTGCGCCGGAGTCCGGCCCCGCCCGTGCCCCGGCATGGCCGCCGGGCGACCGAGGCCGGGTGACTAGGCCTGCGCGCCGGTCTCCTGCCGCCGCAGCCAGCGGATCTCGCCCTCGATGAACTCGTCGAGCTCGCCGTCGAGCACCGCCGCCGGATTGCCGGACTCGATGTTCGTCCGCAGGTCCTTGACGATCTGGTACGGGTGCAGCACGTAGTTGCGGATCTGCGTGCCCCACGAGGTGGTGGTCTCGCCGCGCAGCTCGGCCAGCTTGGCGGCCTCCTCCTGCCGCTTGCGCTCGAGCAGCTTCGCCTTGAGCACCGCCATCGCGGTCGCCTTGTTCTGCAGCTGGGAGCGCTCGTTCTGGCAGGAGACGACGATCCCGGTGGGCAGGTGGGTGATCCGCACCGCCGAGTCGGTGGTGTTCACGCCCTGGCCGCCGGGCCCGGAGGAGCGGTAGACGTCGACCCGGATCTCGTCCTCGTTGATCTCGATGTCGTCGGTCTGCTCCACCACCGGCACCACGTCCACCCCGGCGAACGAGGTCTGGCGGCGGCCCTGGTTGTCGAACGGGCTGATCCGCACGAGCCGGTGGGTGCCGTGCTCGCCGCGCAGCGTGCCGTACGCGTAGGGGGCCTTGACGGCGAACGTCGCCGACTTGATGCCCGCCTCCTCGGCGTAGGAGGTCTCGTACACCTCCGTCGGGTAGCCCTTGCGCTCGGCCCAGCGCAGGTACATCCGCAGCAGCATCTGCGCCCAGTCGGCCGCGTCCACGCCGCCGGCCTGGGCGTTGATCGTCACCAGGGCCTCGCGCTCGTCGTACTCGCCCGACAGCAGGGTGCGGACCTCGAGGGCGCTGATCTCGCTGCGCAGCTTGGCGAGCTCGCGGTCGGCCTCCGCGCGGGCCTCCGCGTCACCCTCCTCGGCGGCCAGCTCGTACAGCACGGCCAGGTCGTCGAGGCGGCCGGCGAGCCCCTCGACGCGGTTGAGCTCCGCCTGCAGATGGGAGAGCCTGCTGGTGACCTTCTGCGCCCGCTCCGGGTCGTTCCACAGGTCGGGCGCGGCGGCCTGCTCCTCCAGCTCCGCGATCTGCTTGCGCATCGCGTCGAGGTCGAGCACCTCCTGAACGCCCTTCAGGGTGCTCCTCAGCTCGCTGATCTGTTCAGCCGGATCGATGGGTGCCACACCTGTAAAGGGTACGCGACACGGCGGCCGTCTCGGTCCGTGCGGCGGCCGTCGCGGCCCGCCGCCCCGGCCGGTCCCGCGGCGACGGTTACCATGGGGCGCGCGGTCTTCGGACGGGAGGGCGGTGTGGACAGGCTGCTGCGGAGGGCGGTCGGGACGCTCGCCGTCCTGCTCGCCGCGGTCGCCGGGTGCTCGGCGGACGGCGCCGGGCGCGGCGGCGCCTCGCCCACGCCGGGCGGCGCGACGGCCACGGCCGAGGCCACCGAGCACGCCGCCGACGAGCCCGCGGTCACGCTGCGCGAGGCCGCCCGCGAGCTGGAGACGCTGCTCGCCGCCGACGACGTGGCGCGGGCCTCCGGGGAGGTACGGCTCGCGCTGGAGCTCGCCCGGGACGGGCAGCACGCGATCACCCCCGCGATCTACCGCTCGGCCGGCCTCACGCCGCCCCGCTACGTCTGGGGACGGCCGAGGCTGCTGGTGCCGCGGCTGTCGGACTACCCGCACTGGTTCGCGGCGCTGGTCGAGCGGCGCGAGGCGGACAACCCCCGGGCCAGGCCGCGCACCGCGGTGCTCGTGCTCATGCGGGACGCCGAGCACGCGCCGTGGCGGCTGGCGTTCTCCGCGCTGCTCGACGAGGACCGCGAGCCGCCGTCGGTCGCGCTCGACGACGAGGGGTACGCCACCGCGCTCGCCACCCGCGACGAGAGCATCAAGATCAGCCCGCACCTCATCGGCGCGGTGCACGCCACGATCGCCGAGGAGGGCACGGTCGCGTTCGCCAAGGGCCTGTTCGCGCCGGGGCCGTACACCACCGGGTACTACACCGAGATCACCGAGTCGCGGCGGCTCGCCAAGGAGCGCGACTGCATGAACTACGACTCGATCTTCGCGGCGACCACGTACCCGGTGTACGCGCTGCGCCGCGAGGACGGCGGGGCGCTCGTGTTCTACTCGCTCAACCGCACCACCACCTGGCACCCGGTGCTCAAGTGCGGGGAGGGCCGCCGCCTGGAGATCCCCGAGGGGGCCCGCTGGCTGCTGTCCGACCCGTCGATCGTGGCGCAGCGCCAGATCGTCGAGACCCAGCACTACGTGAGCGTGGTGCCGCCGAAGAACGCGGCCGCCCCGGCCGAGGTGATCGCCTACGACGGCATGATCACCAAGGCCTCCGCCCGCTGAGCCGCCGGCGCGGCGCGTCCCCCGGGGCCGCGCCGCCGCACGGCCCCGGGGGCGGAGCTCATCGGCTCAGTGGTCGGCCGCGGGCAGCCCGCCCGCCGCGACCAGCGTGCGGATCGCGCGCAGCGCGACCGAGAGCGTGGCGAGGTCGAAGGTCTCGCTCTCCCAGATCTCCGACAGGGTCTGCCGCGCCCGGGCCACGGCCGCGGAGTTCGCCTCGGTCCACCGGGCGAGCCGTTCCTCCGGCGTGAGGCCCGGCTCGCCGGGCCGCGGGCCGTGGGCGAGCACGTGCCGGGTGAGCGCGGCGTGCGCGGCGTACAGGTCGTCGCGGAGCGCCGCCCGGGCCATCGTGTTCCACCGGCTGTCCCGCGGCAGTGCGATCACCCGCTCGCGCAGCCGGGCGAGCTGGAGCCGGTCGGCGAGGTCGAAGTAGACCTCGGCGACCTCGTGGACCGGCCGCCCGACCGAGTCGGCGATCTCCACCAGGTCGAAGGTGGAGTACGCGGGCACCATCGCGGCCACCCGCGCGGCGAGCTCGTCCGGCACCCCGCGCCGGGTGAACGACTCCAGCCGCTCCCGGTACGCCTCGAGGTCGGGGCCGGCGAGCAGGCCGGGCAGGTGCGGCAGCAGCTCGCGCGCGCCGGCGGCGAAGTGCGCCACGGTCGCGGCGATGTTGAGCGGCGGCCGCCGGTTGCCGAGCAGCCAGCGGGTGCCGCGCTCGACGAGCTTGCGGCCCTCGAGCAGCATCGCGATCTGGGTGGCGGTGTCGACCTTGCCGTCGAGCCGCTCCACCGCGTCCCAGAACGACGCCATGTCGAACACCTCGCGCGCCACCAGGTAGGCCCGGGCGATGTCCGGCACCGGCGCCCCGGTCTCCTCGGCGAGCCGGAACACGAACGTGGTCCCGCTGTGGTTGACCAGGTCGTTGGTGACGCAGGTGCTGATGATCTCGCGGCGCAGCGGGTGCTCGCGCATCTCGTCCCGGAACCGCTCGCGCAGCGCCGACGGGAAGTAGGAGACCAGCCACGACTCCAGGTGGGGGTCGTCGGGCAGGTCGGAGGCGAGCAGCTCGCTGTCCACGGTCAGCTTCGTGTACGCCAGCAGCACGGCGAACTCCGGCCCGGTGAGCCCGAGCTTGTGCTGGCGGCGGTCGGCGAGCGCCTTCTCCGAGGGCAGGAACTCCAGTTCCCGGTCGAGCCACCCGTCCCGCTCCAGCTTGCGCAGGTAGCGGGTGTGCACGTGGAGCATCTCGGGGGCCTGGGCGCGGGCCGCGGCGAGCACCGTGTTCTGCGCCTTGTTGTCGCGCAGCACCAGCTCGGCGACCTCGTCGGTCATGCCGAGGAACAGCCGGTCCCGCTCCTGCTCGGACAGCCGGCCCTTGCGCACCGCCCGGTCGAGCAGAATCTTGATGTTCACCTCGTGGTCGGAGGTGTCCACCCCGGCCGAGTTGTCGATGAAGTCGGTGTTCACCAGCCCGCCGTTCCGGGCGAACTCGATCCGGGCGAGCTGGGTGAGGCCGAGGTTGCCGCCCTCGCCGATCACCCGGCAGCGCAGCTCGCAGGCGTCCACCCGGACCGGGTCGTTCGCCTTGTCGCCCACGTCGGCGTGGCTCTCGGTGGACGCCTTGACGTAGGTGCCGATGCCGCCGTTCCACAGCAGGTCGACCGGGGCGCGCAGGATCGCCTTGATCAGCTCGTTCGGGGTGAGCGAGGTGACGTTGTCGGCCAGGCCGAGCGCGGCCCGCATCTGCGGGCTGACCGGGATCGACTTGGCGGTGCGCGGCCACACCCCGCCGCCGGTGGAGATCAGCTTGGGGTCGTAGTCGGCCCACGACGACCGGGGCAGCCTGAACAGCCGCTCCCGCTCGGCGTAGCCGGTGGCGGCGTCCGGGTTCGGGTCGACGAAGATGTGCCGGTGGTCGAACGCGGCGATGAGCCGGATGTGCCGCGACCGCAGCATGCCGTTGCCGAACACGTCGCCGGACATGTCGCCGATGCCGACCACGGTGAAGTCGGTGGTCTGCACGTCGTGGCCGAGGCTGCGGAAGTGGTACTTCACCGACTCCCAGGCGCCGCGGGCGGTGATGCCCATCGCCTTGTGGTCGTAGCCGACCGAGCCGCCGGAGGCGAACGCGTCGCCGAGCCAGTACCCGTACTCGGCCGCGACCTCGTTGGCGATGTCGGAGAACGTGGCCGTGCCCTTGTCCGCGGCGACCACCAGGTAGGTGTCGTCGCCGTCGTGCCGCACCGTGTCCGGCGGCGGCACCACCCGGTTGTCCACCAGGTTGTCGGTGAGGTCGAGCAGGCCGGAGATGAACTGCCGGTAGCAGGCGACGCCCTCGGCGAGCAGCTCGTCGCGGCCGCCCTCCGGCGGGTGCTTCACCACGAACCCGCCCTTCGACCCGGTCGGCACGATCACGGTGTTCTTCACCATCTGCGCCTTGACCAGGCCGAGGATCTCGGTGCGGAAGTCCTCCCGGCGGTCCGACCAGCGCAGCCCGCCCCGGGCCACCTTGCCGAACCGCAGGTGCACGCCCTCCATCCGCGGCGAGTACACGAAGATCTCGTACTTCGGCCGGGGCAGCGGCAGCACGCTGATCGCCTCGGGGTTGAACTTCAGCGCCACGTACGGCTTGCGCCGCCGCTCACCGTCCGGCCCGGCCACGGTCTGGTAGACGTTCGTGCGCAGCGTGGCCTGGATCATCTCCAGGTAGGCGCGCAGGATGCGGTCGGCGTCGAGCGAGTCGACCTGGTCGAGCGCGCCGAGGATCTCCTCGGCGAGCGCGTCGCACAGCTCCTGCCGGGCCGCCTCGTGCCGCGGGTCGAACCGCGCCTCGAACAGCCGCACCAGCAGCCGGGCGATGCGCACGTTGCCGAGCAGCACCCGCTCGATGTAGTCCTGGCTGAACGTGCCGGACGCCTGCCGCAGGTACTTGGCGTACGCCCGCAGCACCTCGGCCTGCTCCCAGGTGAGCCCGGCCGTGGTGACCAGGGCATTGAACCCGTCGTTCTCGATCCGGCCGTGCCACAGCGCGGTGAAGGTGTCGGTGAACAGCCGCTTGAACCGGGCGGGCTCGACGTCGGCGGGGCGGCCGCAGCGCAGGCCGAAGTCGTAGATCCAGAAGCTGCGGGGGCGGTCGCCGTCGCAGCTCACCTGGTACGGCCGCTCGTCGACCACCTCGACGCCCATCCGCTCGAGCAGCGGCAGCACCGTCGACAGCGAGACCGGGGCGCCGTTGCGGAACAGCTTGAGCCGCAGCTCGCCCGCGGAGTCGTCGGCCGGCTCGTACAGCTCGGTGGCGATCTCCTCGCCGGAGGCGGCAAGGTGCTCGAGCACGCGCAGGTCGGCGACGGCGATCTCCGGCGGGAAGTCCGCCTTGTACGCCTCGGGGAAGGCCGCGCCGTACCGCTGGACGAGCTCGGCCGCGTCGCGGTGCGGCCAGCGTTCCTCGATGACGGTGGCGAGGTCGTCCTCCCAGGAGCGGGCGACCGCCGCGACCCGGCGCTCCAGCTCCTCCACGTCGATGTCGCCGACATCGAGCGGCGCGCCGTCCTCGCCGCGGATGACCAGGTGGAGCCGGGCGAGCGGGGACTCGCCGATCATCGTGCTGTACTCGAGCGAGCCGCCGCCGAGCGCGTCGAGCAGCAGCCGCTGGATGCGCATCCGCACCTTGGTGGAGAACCGGTCGCGCGGCAGGTAGACGAGGCAGGAGACGTACCGGCCGTAGTCGTCGCGGCGCAGGAACAGCCGCACCTGCTTGCGCTCGCGCAGCCGCAGCACGCCGAGCGCGATCGGCAGCAGCTCCTCGGCGGAGATCTGGAACAGCTCGGTGCGCGGGAAGCTCTCCAGGATCTCGACGATGTCCTGGCCGTCGTGGCTGTCGAACGGGATGCCGGCGAGGCGCAGCACCTCGTCGAGCTTGGTGCGCAGCAGCGGGATGCGGGAGATCGACTCGTTGTAGGCGACGTGGGTGAACAGGCCGAGGAACCGGCGCTCGCCGACCACCTCGCCGTCGCGGTCGAACACCTTGACGCCGATGTAGTCGAGGTACGCCGGCCGGTGCACGGTGGCCCGGCTGTTCGCCTTGGTGATGACGAGCAGGTGCTTCTCGCGCACCTTGGCCCGCAGCTCGGCGGGCATCGCCGCGAAGCTTTCCGAGCCGGGGCGGTCGGCGCGCAGGATGCCGAGGCCGGTGCCGGTGAGCGCGGTGAGCGTGTCGCCGTCCTCGCCCCGCTCCAGCCGGTACTCGCGGTAGCCGAGGAAGGTGAAGTGGTCGTCGGCGAGCCAGCGCAGCAGCTCCTTGGTGTCGCGCACCTCGGACTCCGGCAGCGGCGGCGGGCTCGCCTCCAGCTCGTCCGCGGCCCGGATCACCAGCGCGCGCATCTTCTGGTGGTCCTCGACCGCGCAGCGCACGTCCTCGAGCACCCGGCGCAGGTCGGCCTCGAGCCGCTCGAGCGCCTCCGGGCCGTACCGGCGGTCGAGCTCGACGTGGATCCACGACTCGGTGAGCTCGAGCCCGGTGCGGCCGTCCTCGCCGGGGGCGAGCAGGCGGCCGGTGAGGTCGCGCCGGACCGGAAGCTGCGGGTGGACGAGCAGGTGGACGCCGATCCGGTGGCGGTCGAGCTCCATCGTCACCGAGTCGACGAGGAACGGCATGTCGTCGGTGACGACCTTCACCACCGAGCGCCCCGGATCCCACCCGTCGGCCGCGCGGGTGGGCGTGTAGGCGCGCACCAGCGCGCGCCCCTGGGGACGGTTCGCCGCGAGGTGGAGATGGGCGAGGGCGGGCCCGCAGATCTCGGCGGGATCGCGGTCGATGAGGTCCTCGGGTGCGACGTGCCGGTAGAACCGGGTGAGCAGCTCGTGGGCGGCGTCCCGGCCGAGGCCCGCGGCCACCGGCGCGAAGCCCGCTCCGCTTAACGGCTCCCCCGTGGCACGGCCTGCGCCACGGGCCTCCCCCGCCTGCCCGTCCGCCGTGCCGGCCTGCGCGCACAGGTCGGCCGCGGCGGCGAGCAGTTTCTCCTTCGCCTCGTCAAGCGGCATTTCGGTCTCACTCCTTTGTGAGTTCCCAGATGGTTCGATGCGGGGCGACGGACGGCACGCCGCGGCCCGGACGGGGCCGTGGTCCCGAGGTTCGTCGCGTGACCCGGGTGCGTGTCACGGTGCATGTCGCGGTCCGTCGCTCCGGCCGGTTCGTCGGGGTCGCCGGTGTTCCCGATGCCGGGCGCGCTCGCCCGGCCCTCCACGTTCCACATCACCGGCACCTCCAGCGGCACACGCCGCCTCGCAGACCCGCCCGGTCGCCGTTGACCGAGCGGCAACACCCCCTGATATCACCCCATACGGGGAGGTACGTCAACGTGACTCCCCGGCCGGTAACACGTACGCAACGCGTTCGTGTCATATTCCCGCCAGGACTCCGGTCAGGAGTCCCGCCGCAGGCTCGCGGCGGGACACCCGTCAGGGCCGGAAGTGGTCGAGCACCTCCGGGTTGGCGAGCGCGTCGCGGTTCGCGGCCTGCTCGGGCGGGGTGCCGAGCAGGATCTTGCGCACCGGGACCTCGAGCTTCTTGCCGCTGAGCGTGCGCGGGATCCCGGGCACCACGCGGATCTCGTCGGGCACGTGCCGCGGCGACAGCTCGGTGCGCAGCGCGGTCCGGATCCGGTCGGTCAGCTCCGGGGTGAGCTCCGCGCCCTCGGCGAGGACGACGAACAGCAGCAGCCGCCCCTCCTGGCCGAGCCGGCCGGTGTCGATCACCAGGCTGTCGGCGATCTCCTCGAACCGCTCCACCACCCGGTAGAACTCGCTGGTGCCCATGCGCACCCCGCCCCGGTTGAGCGTCGAGTCGGAGCGGCCGTAGATGACGCACCCGCCGTCCGGCCGGAACTTGACCCAGTCGCCGTGCCGCCACACCCCCGGGTACTCGGCGAAGTAGCTCTCCCGGTACCGGCTGCCGTCCGGGTCGTTCCAGAACATCACCGGCATCGACGGCATCGGCGCGGTGAGCACGAGCTCCCCCACCTCGCCGACGACCGGCCGGCCCTCGGGGTCGAACGCCTCGACCTTCGCGCCGAGCGTGCGGCACGGGATCACCCCGGCCCGGATCGGCAGCAGCGGCACCGCGCCGACGAACCCGGTGCACACGTCGGTGCCGCCGGAGAACGAGCCGAGCTGGATGTGCCGGCCGACGTTGTCGTAGACCCAGGCGAAGCCCTCGGGCGGCAGCGGCGACCCGGTCGAGCCGATGCCGCGCAGCCGCTCCAGGCCCTCCGGCTTGAGGCCGGCCTTCATCGAGGCGAGCAGGTACGGCGCGCCCACGCCGAAGTAGGTGACGCCCTCCTCGGCGGCGAGCCGCCACAGCCGGTCCACCGGCGCGGCGGCGCCGTCGTAGAGCAGCACGGTGCACCCGACGAGCAGGCCGCCGATGAGGTAGTTCCACATCATCCAGCCGGTGGTCGTGTACCAGAAGAACACGTCGTCCGGCCCGAGGTCCTGGTGGAAGCTGATCGCCTTGAGGTGCTCGAGCACGATGCCGCCGTGGCCGTGCACGATCGGCTTGGGCAGGCCGGTGGTGCCCGAGGAGTAGACGACCCACAGCGGATGGTCGAACGGCACCGGCTCGAAGGCGAGCTCGCCGGGCTCGGCGCGCAGCTCGGCCCAGCCGATCGCGTCGGTCCCCGTGCGCTGCGGGGCGGTGCCGAGGCGCGGGATCCACACGGTGGTGCGCAGCCCGGGCAGGCTGGCGGCGATCTTCCGCACCACCTCGACCCGGTCGAAGACCTTGCCGTTGTACCGGTAGCCGTCGACGGCGATGAGCACCTTCGGCTCGATCTGGCCGAACCGGTCGATCACGCTCGGCGCGCCGAAGTCCGGCGAGCAGGAGGACCAGATCGCGCCGAGGCTCGCCGTGGCGAGGAAGGCGATCAGCGCCTCGGGGATGTTCGGCACGTACGCGGCGACCCGGTCGCCCCTGCCGACGCCGAGCCGGACCAGGCCGGCGCGGACCCGGGCGACCTCCTCCCGCAGCTCGGCGTAGCTGAGGGTACGGCGCTCGCCCGACTCGTCGCGGAAGATCACCGCGGTCCGGCCGGGATCGCGGGGGCGGAGCGCGTTCGCCGTGTAGTTGATCGTCGCGCCCTGGAACCAGCGGGCGCCGGGCATGGTCCCGCTGAGCACGGGCCCGTCCCCGCGCTCACCGACCACCTGGAAGAAGTCCCACACCGCCGTCCAGAACTCGGCGGGGTGGTCCACCGACCAGCGCCACAGCTCGTGGTAGTCCTGCCCGGACCGGCCCAGCCACTCCATGAAGCGGGTGACCTTCGCCTCCCGCACCACCTCGGGCGTGGGCTCCCACAGCAGCGTGCCTTCCTCCACCATGTCGCGACCTCGTCCTCGCGTCCGTCCTGTTCCGGTTGGACCGTACCGCGAGGACGCGGCGGCACTCCACCGTCGCCGGACGCCGCGTTGCCGGGGCCGTAGGCGCGCGCCACCGCCGCACGCTGGGCGTATCGACGGTGTCGATCGCGGCCGTCGGCGACATGCATGGGCCGCGGCGCCCGGGCGGCGGGGCGCGGCGGGGTCAGCCCGCCTTACGGCCGGCCGGGTCGGTGAGCCGGGTGATCGCCGTGACGAGCCGCCCGGTGTCGCACAGGTCGTCGAGCACGACGTCGGCGCCCGCCTCGGCGAGCTCGGCGGCGGTCGACCCGCCCGAGGCGACCGCGATCATCGCGGCGCCGCCGAACCGGGCCGCCTGCACGTCCCGGGTGGAGTCGCCGACGAGCACGGTGGCGGAGGCGGGGAACGGCATGCCGTACCGCTCCTCGGCCCGGCGCCGGGCGACCTGGATCAGCGTCGCCCTGGGGTAGACCTCCTCGCCGTACCCGCCGATCTCGACGTCGAGGTACTCGTCGAGGCCGAACGCCTGCAGCATGAGCACCGCGTTGCTCCGGATCGTGCCGGTGAGCACCGACTGCACGGTGCCCTCCAGCCGGGCCACCGCGGCGAGCGCCTCCCGCGCCCCGGGCATCGCCCGGCCCTGCGCGGCGATCCGGTCCCGCCGGGCGGCGAAGGCTTTGGCGAGCGCCTCGGTGAACGCGGGCAGGTGGTCGTCCTCGGCGACGACGCCGTTGAGCGCGAGCGTCTCGAAGATCACCTCGGAGTCGGCCCTGCCCCGTGCGGGCGCGAGTTTCACCAGCGGACGCCCGGTCACCTCACGGAACGCCGCCGCGTAGGCGTCCCGCATGACGATCGTGACGTCGACCAGCGTGTGGTCGACGTTCCACAGCACGAGACGGTTGATGGGGGCCTCCCGGTCGCGAGGGTGCCGCGCCACGCGGGCGCGGCCGATCGGTGGGACGGTTCGGTACGGCGATCAGTATGCCGCCCGCTGCGACGCCGGGTGCCGCGATCGGCACGGTGGGCGACGGCGGGAACGGGGGACGGCGGGGAACCGGGGGATCGGCGGGGTCAGCCGTCGGCGAGCGCGACCGCCTCGGCGAGGGAGTCGACCACGGGGAAACCGCTCGCCTCCAGGTCCTCGCGGCCGGTCATGCCGCCGGTGTACAGGATCGCCCGGGCGCCGACGTGCCGGGCCGCGTTCGCGTCGTCGACGCTGTCCCCGATCACCACCACGTGCCGCGGGTCCACCCCGATCGCCGCGACGTGCGCGGCCATGTGCTCGGCCTTGTGGCCGCCCGGGGTGCCGGCGCGCAGGCCGTCGATGCGCACGAAGTGGTGGTCGATGCCGAGCTCCCCGGCCTTCGCGGTCAGCCGGTCGTGCATCCACATCGACAGCAGCGACTGCGAGCGGCCGGACTCGGCCCAGCGCTCGAGCACCTCCAGCGCGCCGTCGGTGAGGCCGCAGCCGTTCATCAGGCGGTGGTAGTGCTCGTGGAAGGTCCGGTCGAGCTCCTCCCACTCCCCCTCCCGCAGCGGGCGGCCGAGCAGCCGCTCGTACGCCACCCACACCGGGCGGGTGTAGACCGCGCGGAAGCCGTCCGCGTCGAGCGGGGCGAGGCCGTACGGCCGGAACACCTCGTTCGTGGCGTCGACCACCGCGTGGATGTCGTGGAAGAGCGTTCCGTTCCAATCCCAGACGATATGTTTACGTCCCATAACCCACCCAGGGTACGGCCGGCGCCGCGGACGCCGCGCGGGGCGGAGCCGGGCGCGGGGCCGCCGGGCGGGTCAGCGGGGGTCGCCCAGCAGGTCGGGGATCTCCTGGGTGGCGTACCACATCAGCTCGTGGTCCTCGGCGCCGTCCACGACGAACCGGGCGTCGTCGTCGCCCGCGTCGGCCTTGGGCAGGGCGGCGATCGCCGCGTCCACGTCGGGGATCGCCTCGGTGTCATCGACGTGCACCGAGGCCATCCGGCGCAGCGGCACGGGCGTCTCCACCCGCACCTTGGCACGTTCCTCCAGGTCGGTGCCGATCTTGACGAACTTCTCCGGCACCTCGGCGGCGATGACGACGCGGCGGCCCACGACCTCGGCGCCGTCCCGCCGCGCGGCCATGATCATCCGCATCGACGCCCGGGCCGCCTCGGTCAGCGCGACGTACTCGAGCTCCTCGGTGTCCCCGGACACGTACCACTCGACGAGCGCGGGCGTCACCGCGTATCCGGTCAGCGGGGCCGGGCCCAGCTCCCCCTCGGCCGCGACGCGGGCGAGCGCGGGGAGCGTGCACGGCAGGTAGACGCGCATGTCACCTCAACTTACCGGAGGGAACGGGATCCGGAGCATCCTCTCCAGCTCGGCGAGGGTCGTGCCGGGGTCGACGTGGTGGATGCCGGCGATGCCGAGCCTGCGGGCCGCCAGCACGTTCGCCTCGATGTCGTCGATGAACACGCACTCGTGCGCCTCGAGGCCGATCAGCTGCAGCGCGTGCCGGAAGATGCGCGGCTCGGGCTTGCGCATCCCGACCTCGCCGGAGATCACCACGCCGTCGAACAGCTCGTCCCAGCCGTCCCGGGGATAGTCGGTGCCCCAGGAGTTCGACACCAGGCAGGTGCGCAGCCCGGCCGCGCGGACCGCCCGCAGCATGTCGTACATCGGCTCGACCGGGCGGAACGCGGCGAACATCCGGGAGACCATGCCGGTGGCGTCGGGCTTGCGGCCGTCGAGGGTGCGCAGCCGCTCGGCGAGGGCCCGCTCGAACTCGGCGACCTCCACCTCGCCGCGCTCCAGCGCGTGGATGAGGTTCTCCCGGGTGGTCTCGGCGTCCTGACCGTCGGAGCGGCCCTCGGCGGCGTACGCCTGGTTGATCATCTCGGCCATCACGTTGTAGTAGTGCGGCACGTCGATGCGGTCGGCGGCGAGCCACTCGGTGATCGCGTCCGAGAGCGGCTGGGTGAGCACCCCGCCCCAGTCGATCAGCACGCCTTTGAACACGAATCCCTCCCCGGCACCTGAATCGGACTTTACTCAGCCTAGGACCGCGCGATGGTCCTGGCGATCCGCAGGTGCTCCCGGGACTTGATGATCTTCTTGGCGGCGGCCGGGTCGGCGGGCTTCGCGGTGAACAGGCCGCGCCGTTCCTTGAGCGCGAGCACCCGGGCGACCGACTCGTCGAGGCGCTTCTCGCTGATCCGGCCGGACCGCACCGCGGCGAGCACCGCCTCGTAGGCGCGGGGGAAGTCCGGCGGCATGAGCAGGATGTCGGCGCCCGCGAGGATCGCGCGCACCGCCACCTCGCCGTCGCCGTACTTCTGGCGCGCCCCGGCCATCTGCAGCGAGTCGGTGATCACCACGCCGGTGAACCCGAGCCGGTTGCGCAGCAGGCCGGTGAGGATCGGCTTGGACAGCGTCGCCGGGTCGCCGGACCTGTCGAGCTTCGGCATCACCACGTGCGCGGACATGATCGCGTCGACGCCGTGCGCGATCGCGGTGCGGAACGGCGGGGCGTCGAGCCGCTCCCACTGCGCCTTGGAGTGATTGATCACCGGCAGCCCGGTGTGGCTGTCCACCGTGGTGTCGCCGTGCCCGGGGAAGTGCTTGGCGGTCGCGGCCACGCCCGCGGCGTGGAAGCCGTCGATCGCGGCGCCGACCATCCGGGCCACCTTCTTCGGGTCCGACCCGTACGCCCGGGGCCCGATGACCGGGTTCTTCGGGTTGACGTTCACGTCCGCGACCGGGGCGAAGTCGAGGTTGATGCCGAGCGCGCGCAGCTCGGTGCCGGTCACCCGGGCGGCCTCGCGCGCCCAGCGGGTCTTGCCGGTGTCGCCGATCACCTTCGCCTCGGGCAGCTCGGTGACGAGCGAGCCGAGCCGCGACACCCGGCCGTTCTCCTGGTCGACACCGATGAGCAGCGGGATGTCGCCGGCGGCGCGCTGCAGCCCGTTGGTGAGCGCGACCACCTGGCTCACGCTCGACACGTTGCCCGCCCAGGGGAAGAGGATCACGCCGCCGAGGTGGTACTTGCGGATCGCCTCGGCGGGGGTGCGCACGCCGAACCGGGCCACGTTCTCCTTGTGCGGGGTGTCGGCGCGCGAGCCGTACAGCACGGGCATGAACAGCTGCCCGACCTTCTCCTCCACGGTCATCCGGGCGAGCCGCCCGGACCGCGACGGGCCGGGGGAGGCGGCGGGGGTCGCGGAGGCGCTCGCCGCGCCCGGCGTCGGCGCGGCCGACGCCCCGGTCTCCCCCGCGCTCGGGCTCGCCGCGCCGGACGGCCGGGCGTCGGAGGACGCCGCGCCGGGCGCCGCCGGGCCGCCGCAGCCGGCGGCGAGCGGCGCGCCGAGCAGGGACACCGTGGTGAGGAGTACCGCGAACCTGGTGCCTCGAGACATGCCCTCCACGCTAGCGACGGGCGCCCGGATCCGGGTCACGCATCGCCGAGGGCGGGCAGCAGCGCCCGGGCCGCCGCCCGGGCCGCCTGCGCGCCGGTGGCGGCGCGGGCCGCCGCGGCGGCCGCGCGGCACCGGTCGAGGGTGTGCCCGGCGAGCGCGCGGCGCACCGCGCCGAGCGCGGCGGGCGCCATCGACAGCGCGGTGACGCCGAGGCCGGCGAACACGCAGGCGAGCGCGGGGTCGGCCGCCGCCTCGCCGCACACGCAGCACTGGCGGCCCGCCCGGGCGCTCGCCTCGGCGACGAGCGCGACGAGGTCGAGCAGCGCCGGGTGCCACGGGTCGCCGAGCGGGCCGAGCCCGCCGAGCTGGCGGTCGGCCGCGAAGGTGAACTGGGCGAGATCGTTGGTGCCGATCGAGAAGAACTCGGCCACCTCGGCGAGGTCGCGGGCGCGCAGCGCCGCCGCCGGGACCTCGACCATGACCCCGGCCCACGGCAGGCCCGCGTCGTGGCAGGCGCGCACGAAGCGCTCCGCCTCCTCGACGGTGGTGACCATCGGGGCCATCACCCCGAGCCGCGCGGTGGCGCCCGCGGCGGCCTCGGCGAGCGCCGCGAGCTGCTCGGTGAGGATCTCCGGGTGGGCGGCGTAGGCGCGCACGCCGCGCACGCCGAGCGCCGGGTTCGGCTCGTGCCGGGCGGGCGGCAGGAACGCGAGCGGCTTGTCCGCCCCGGCGTCGAGGGTGCGCACCACGACCTGGCCCTCGGGGAAGGCGTCGAGCACCGTGCGGTAGGCGTCGCGCTGCTCGGCGACCTGCGGCCGGGCCCGGCGGCCGAGGTAGAGGAACTCGGTGCGGAGCAGGCCCACCCCCTCGGCCCCGCACCCCACCGCGGCGGGCAGGTCGCGCAGCGACCCGATGTTCGCCAGCAGCGCCACCGGGCACCCGTCCGCGGTCCGCCCCGGCCGGTAGGTGGCCGGGCCGTGCGCCGCCCGCCGCCCGGTGGTGCGGGCGAGCTCCGCGGCGGTCGGGGCCACCCGCACCTGCCCGGTGTCGCCGTCGACGAGCACCACGGCGCCCTCGGGCACCCGCAGCGCGCCCGCGCACCCGACCACCGCGGGCACCCCCATCGCCCGGGCGAGGATCACGGTGTGGCTGGTGGGCCCGCCCTCCTCCAGCAGCAGCGCCGCCACCGACCCGTGCGGCAGCACGGCCACGTCCGACGGGGCGAGATCCCGGGCGACGATCACGTACGGCACGGCGTCGCCGCCGGCGGCCGGCGTCCCGGTGTCCGAACCCCGGCCCGAACCCCGGCCGGAGCCTTCCCCGGAGGTCCGGCAGGCACCGGCGTCCAGCGCGACGAGGGCGCGGTCGCGCACGTCGTCGATGTCCCCGGCGCGCTCGGCGAGGCGGCCGCCGGCGCGGACGAGGGCGTCGTGGAAGACCGCGAACGACTCGTAGATCGCGCGGGCCGCCGAGACGCCCGCGTCGATCCGCTCCCGGACCGCGGCGCGCAGGCTCGGATCGCGGGTCATCATCGCCTGGGCGGCGAGGATCTCCTGGGCGACGCCGCCCGCCGCGCGGCCGAGCGCCTCCAGCTCGGCCGCGACCCGCTCGAGCGCGGCCTCGGCCCGCGCGAACTCGGCGTCCGCGTCCCCGCCGTGCCGGTCGCGGGGCGGCGGGACCGGGGCGCGCCGTACCAGCCGGCGTACCGGCCCGTAGCCGACGCCGGGGCTCACCCCGTTCCCCGTGAGACGCATCGGACCCGCGAGCGGCCTACGAGGCCGCGGCGATCGCGGCGAGGCGGTCGAGGAGGTTCTCGGCGCCCTCGCCGTCGGCGCGGATCACGATCGTGTCGCCCCGGCGGATGTCGAGGGCGAGGATGGACAGGATGCTCTTGGCGTTCACCGGCTCACCGCCCTGCTTGGCGACGGTCACCTCGAACGGCGCCGCGGCCGCGGTCTGCGCGAACGCCGCCGCCGGGCGCGCGTGCAACCCGATCGGCGACTCGACCGTGACCTTCCGTTCCGGCATCGTCCCCATCCTTCCCCGGTGGGCCGGACCCCATCCTCGCATCTTCCGCCGCGGCTCCGGGGCAGTCGGAACCGGAGTGTGGCTATTCGGTCTGGGTGACCTTCCGCAGGCCGCGGGGTGAGTCCGGGTCGATGCCGAGCCGGCGGGCGAGCGCCTCGGTGACGAGCTGGCCGGGCACGATGAGCCCGATCGGCGCCACCCACTCGGGCAGGTCCGGGCCGTTGAGCCGGGCGGTGCACGCCGCGGCGAGGGCCGCGTCGCCGCCCACGCCGTACGCGGCCGCCCCGGCCGAGCGCACCCGCTCGGCGAGCGCGACCGTGCCGGGCAGGGTGGGGCCGGATCCGGCGGCCACGAGGATCGCCGGGGTGCCCGCGTCCACCACCGCGATCGGCCCGTGCAGCAGGTCGGCGTAGGACAGGCCCATGGCGTGCAGGTAGCAGGCCTCCTTGAGCTTGAGTGCGAGCTCCAGCGCGGTGGAGAACGCCATGCCGCGGCCGGACACCACCGCTCCCTGCACCCCGGCGAGCCCGTCGACGACCGCGTCGAGGTCGCCCGGGTCGTCGAGCAGGGCCGCCACCGCGTCGGGCGTGCGCTCCAGGTCCGCGGGGTCGGCCTCGGCGCCGAGCGCGAGGGCGAGCACGGCGAGCGCGGCGAGCTGGGTGGTGTAGGTCTTGGTCGCGGGCACCGCCTTCTCCTCGCCCGCCTCGGTGCACAGCGCGAGGTCGGCCGCCTGCGCGAGCGGGCTCTCCGGCCCGCCGTTGGTGATCGCCACGGTGCGGGCGCCGCAGTCCTTCGCCCAGGCGAGGGTCTCGACGATCTCCTCGGTGCGGCCGGACTGCGACAGCGCGACCGCGAGCACGCCGCCGAGGTCCATGCGCCGCCGGTACACGGTCGCCACCGAGGGCGCGGCGAGCGCGGCCGGCCGCCCGGCGTACGCCTCCAGCAGGTAGCGCCCGTACACCGCCGCGTTGTCCGAGGTCCCCCGGGCGATGAACAGCACCTGCCGGGCGGCGGAGCCCAGCGCCCGCACCTCGTCCCGCCGGGGCAGCAGGGCGCGCAGGGTGGCGCGCAACGCCTCCGGCTGCTCGGCGATCTCGCGCCGCATCATCGTCGTCATCGTGGCCCCCATCGGTAGCTGGTCCAGTCCGGCCTAGACCAGTACGTACCATACAGGGAGCCACGGAAAGGGGGAGGCATGGCGAGAATCGATCCCGGCAGCCCGGTCCCGAAGTACTTCCAGCTCCGGGAGATCCTCCTCGACCTGATCGAACGCAACGAGCTGCCGATCGGCTCCGCGATCCCCTCCGAGCGGGAGCTGTCCGCGCGCTACGGGCTGTCCCGGATGACGGTACGGCAGGCGGTCGATCACCTCGTCTCCGAGGGGCGGCTGCACCGGGTGCCGGGCAAGGGCACCTTCGTGGCCCGGCCGAAGATCGAGATGACGCTGCAGCTGCGGTCGTTCACCGAGGACATGCGGGCCCGGGGCATGGTGCCGGGCGCGCGCGACCTGGACCGCCGGGTGGTCCGGGCGAGCCCGCACCTGGCCCGTCGGCTCGGCCTGCGGCCCGGCGACGAGGTGCACTACCTGGAGCGGCTGCGCACCGCGGACGGCGAGCCGCTGTGCATCGAGCGCGTGCACATCCCCGCCGCCCTCGCCCCCGGCCTCGCCGACCACGACCTCACCGACCGCTCGCTGTGGGAGCTGCTGGAGTCGGTCTACGGCATCGTCTTCGACGCCGGGGAGCTCACCGTGGACGCGGGCATCGCCGACCCCGGCGACGCCGACCTGCTGCGGCTGCCCCGCGGCGGCGCGGTCCTCATCCTGCACCACCGCTCCTTCGCCGGGGGCGTCTGCGCCGAGCTCGGGGTGTCCACCTACCGCGCGGACCGGTACCAGCTGCGCGCCGCGATCGAGTCCCCCGCCCGCCACCGCTCCCCGGGCCGGGGCGCGCTCCAGGCCGCCGACTAGGGCGGGCGCGGCCGACGCGGGCCCGGTCCGCCGACCCCGATCGCGGGGCGCGCCGCCGGCACGCATGCACGAATCGTAACGCCGGGATAACGGTATGACGACGGTCGGCCGGGACCGTATCAGCCGAGCCTTCCGCGACCTCTGTAGGGCGTCCCAGCAGCATCCGCCGGACGATCACGGAGTGTCGCGATGTCCCGACCGCCACGTCCCGTCGCCCTGCCCCGCCTGGTCCGCACGCCCCGCACCCGCTCGCCGTACGGCACGGCGCCCGGCCGCGCCGCGGCCGCACGGTACGAAACCGACGGAGCGCTCGCGCTCGCGCCCCGTCCCCGGCCCGCGGCGGCCGCCCCCGGGGCGCCCGGCGGCGGGGCCGCCGGCGCGACGGGCTCGCTCCCGGGGCCGCGGCGGCTGCGCGCCCTCGGCCAGGCGGTGGCCGAGGTGCTCGCGGGCGTGCGGCCCGCCGCCACCGTCGCGGACCGGTTCACCGAGCGCGCCTACGCCGAGCTGGTGCGCGCCGGGCGCATGCTCCGCGCCCGCCGCCCGCCGCATGCGGGCCGGCCGCACGTGAGCACGCCCCGGGAGGGCGTGATCGAGATGTGCCTGATCGTGCACTGCGGCGACCGCACCCACGGGCTCGCGCTGCGGCTGGAACGGCGCGGCGTGCGGTGGCTGTGCACCGAGTGGGAGACGGCCTGAACGCGCGAGGACGGTGACCGGCCCGCGCGGCCGGTCACCGTCCTGCGGTGAAGCCTCGGATCGCCCCCGTCAGGACTTGTTCTTGGGGTCGCCGTGGCAGCGCTTGAACTTCTTGCCCGACCCGCAGGGGCAGGGGGCGTTGCGCTCGACGTTGCCGTAGGCGGCGCGCTCCTCGGGCGTCGTGCGGACCCGGACCTGCTCCACGTCGCCGGTCTCGCTCGGCGCCGTGTAGACCATCTCGGCCGGGCGCTCCGGGCGGCGCAGCGCCTTGGCGATGATCTCGCTCGCCTCGGCGACCGCGGCGTCCTCCTCGCCCGCTTCCTCGACGATCGGGTTCGGCTGGACCTCGATCTCGAGGTTGAACAGGAAGCCGACCGAGTCCTCCTTGATCGCGTCGAGCATCGCCACGAACATGTCGTAGCCCTCGCGCTGGTACTCGACGAGCGGGTCCCGCTGCGCGTAGGCCCGGAGCGCGATGCCCTCCTGCAGGTAGTCCATCTCGTACAGGTGCTCGCGCCACTTGCGGTCGAGCACCTGCAGGATGACCCGGCGCTCCAGCTCGCGCATGGTCTCCGAGCCGAGCTCCTCCTCCCGCACGTCATAGGCGCCGAGGGCGTCGGCGATGATGCGGTCCTCGATCAGCTCCGCTGTGAGCTTCTCGCGGCCGCCCGCCTCCTCGACCAGCTCGTCGACGGTCACCGAGACCGGGTAGAGCTGCTTGAACGCCTTCCACAGGGTGTCGAGGTCCCACTCCTCGGCGTACCCCTCGGCGGTGGCCGACCGCACGTACCCGCTGATCACGTCGCGGATGAACCCGCGCACCTGCTCGCGCAGGTCGGCGCCCTCCAGCACCTTGCGGCGCTCGGCGTAGATCACCTTGCGCTGCTGGTTCAGCACCTCGTCGTACTTGAGCACGTTCTTACGCGCCTCGAAGTGCTGCTGCTCGACCTGGTGCTGGGCGGAGCGGATCGCCTTGGTGACGATGCCGGACTCGATCGGCACGTCGTCCGGGATGTTGAGGCGGTTCATGATCATCTCGACCCGCGCGGAGTTGAACAGCCGCATCAGGTCGTCCTCGAGGGAGAGGTAGAACCGCGACTCGCCGGGGTCGCCCTGGCGGCCGGACCGGCCGCGGAGCTGGTTGTCGATCCGGCGGGACTCGTGCCGCTCGGTGCCGAGCACGTACAGGCCGCCGAGCTTGACCACCTCGTCGTGCTCGGCCTTGACCTCCTCCTTGGCCTTCTCCAGCGCCTCCGGCCAGGCCTTCTCGTACTCCTCCGGGGTCTCGGTGGGCGACAGCCCGCGCTTCTCCAGCTCCCGGGCGGCGCGGAACTCGGGGTTGCCGCCGAGCATGATGTCGGTACCGCGGCCGGCCATGTTGGTGGCGACGGTCACCGCGTGCTTGCGGCCCGCCTCGGCGACGATCGCGGCCTCCCGCGCGTGGTTCTTCGCGTTGAGCACCTCGTGCGGGATGCCCCGCCGCTTGAGCATCTTCGACAGCTTCTCGGACTTCTCCACCGAGGTGGTGCCGACCAGGACCGGCTGGCCCTTCTCGTACCGCTCGGCGATGTCCTCGACGACCGCCCGGAACTTGGCGTCCTCGGTCTTGTAGACCACGTCCGGGTGATCCTTGCGGATCATCGGCTTGTTCGTCGGGATCGGCACCACGCCGAGCTTGTAGGTCTGGTGGAACTCGTTCGCCTCGGTCGCCGCGGTACCGGTCATGCCCGCGAGCTTCTCGTAGAGGCGGAAGTAGTTCTGCAGGGTGATCGTGGCGAGGGTCTGGTTCTCGTCCTTGATCTTGACGCCTTCCTTCGCCTCGATCGCCTGGTGCATGCCCTCGTTGTAGCGGCGACCGTGCAGGATGCGCCCGGTGAACTCGTCGACGATGAGAACCTCACCGTTGTGGACGATGTAGTCCCTGTCCCGCTTGTAGAGCTCCTTGGCCTTCAGCGCGTTGTTGAGGAACCCGACCAGGTGGGTGTGCTCCGGCTTGTAGAGGTTGTCGATGCCGAGCCAGTCCTCCACCTTGGCCACGCCGGACTCGAGGATGGCGACCGTGCGCTTCTTCTCGTCGACGACGTAGTCGCCGGTGGGCTCCTCGCCGTTCTTGCCCTCCTCGCCGCGGCGCAGCCGGGGCACGATCTTGGCGAACTCCTGGTACCACTTGGCGGACTGCTCGCCCGGCCCGGAGATGATGAGCGGGGTACGGGCCTCGTCGATGAGGATCGAGTCGACCTCGTCGACGATCGCGTAGTAGTGGCCCCGCTGCACGCACTCGTCGAGGCTCCAGGCCATGTTGTCCCGGAGGTAGTCGAAGCCGAACTCGTTGTTCGTGCCGTAGGTGATGTCCGCCTGGTAGGCCTTGCGCCGCTCCTCCGGGGGCATCTGGGCGAGGATCACGCCGACCTCGAGGCCGAGGAAGCGGTGCACCCGGCCCATGGTCTCGGCGTCACGCTTGGCGAGGTAGTCGTTGACCGTGACGATGTGCACGCCCCTGCCGGTGAGCGCGTTGAGGTACGCCGGCAGCGTGGCGGTCAGCGTCTTGCCCTCACCGGTGAGCATCTCGGCGATGTTGCCGAAGTGGAGCGCGGCGCCACCCATGATCTGGACGTCGAAGTGCCGCTGCCCGAGCACGCGGCGTGCGGCCTCACGGACGGTCGCGAACGCCTCGGGGAGCAGGTCGTCCAGCGACTCGCCGTCCTTGTAGCGCTGCTTGTACTCGTCGGTGAGCGCGCGCAGCTCGGCGTCGGTGAGGCTCGTGAAGTCGTCCTCGATGGAGTTGACCTGCTCGGCGATGCGCTTGAGCTTACGCAGAATCTTGCCTTCGCCGGCCCGGAGAATCTTGTCGAGAATGGCCACTGTCTTAGAGCTCCTCGCAGGTCTACCACGCCCGGAGGCGATGGTTGTTGAGGACAGTCGAACTACCCCGGTAGCCCATCGTAGGGCGTTCCACCACCGGACACAGCCACCGTGAACGACGAGCGTCAAGGCCGGGAAGTTCCCGTACTCGCACCGCCGGAGAATACGGCACCGATCAACGGGTAGGTACGTCACACCGCTGTTTGGGCGGATCTCCGCGTACGGCGCGCAATGCCGCCGTACACGGTTATACCGCCACAACCGCCCATCGCCGTGCGGGAACCGCAGGGAGGCGCCATGCCCGAGACCGAACGTCCCGACGAGCACGAGGGTCACGCGTTCGTCGCCAGTGGCAGCCACGCCGGCCGGCCCGGCTCCTGGCTCGCGGTCATCATGATCCTGATCGGGTTCACGGTCGGCGGGGTCGGGCTCTGCCTCGGCCCCAGCTGGATCCTGATCGGGGTCGGGATCGGGCTCATGGTCATCGGCGGCGTGATCGCGATGGCCGTCGACATCTTCTCCGACGTGATCGTCGACTCCCGGCGCGACGTGCCGGCCCAGGAGCACCACTCCCCGTTCGAGCGCCACCGCCTCCGCATCGAGCACCACCGGGCCGAGCGCCGGATCGAGCATCCGGCCGAGCACCGCCACGAGGCCTGACCCCCGCCCCGGCCGCCGTCCGGCCGTCCGGGGCCGGTACGGCGCGACCGGGACGTTCCCCTGCCGCGGAGCGGGATCCGCGCGCCGGTCTGTCCGGTGCGGTACGGCGGGCCGCCGCCGTACCGAGCCGCGTAACCGGCATAGCGACTTTGTCGGTGGCGACCGGTAGCATCGCCGGCATGACCACGAGCGCGGATCCCGTCACCCGCCCCGGCGTGTCCCCCGCCGCCTCCCCCGGATCCGTCCCCGCCGCGGCCGCGCCGGCCCCCGGGCGGCCGGAGGCGGAGCTGTCGGCGGACGAGGCGCGCCGGATCATCCTGCGCGCGCAAGGGCTGCTCGGCGCGGACGGGCGGCGCGGCGGCGTGCCCGCCATGCTGCGCCGGCTCGCCGCCGTCCAGCTCGACACGATCTCGGTGCTCGCCCGCTCCCACGAGCTGGTGGCGTACGCCCGGCTCGGGCCGGTCGGGCGCGAGGCGGTGGAGCGGGCCTACTGGGACGAGCCCGCCCGCGCCTTCGAGTACTGGTGCCACGCGATGTGCGTGCTGCCGATCGAGCACTGGCCGCTGTTCGCCTTCCGCCGCCGCGCCTACCGGGAGCGGCGCAAGCGGTGGCACGAGGTGCCGCCCACGGTCGGCGACGTGCTCGCCCGGGTGCGGGACTCCGGCCCGGTCACCACCACCGACCTCGGCGGGGCGAAGAACGGCGGCGCGTGGTGGGACTGGTCGGACGTGAAGATCAGCCTCGAGTACCTGCTCGACATCGGCGAGGTGGTGTGCACCCGGCGGACCGGGTGGCGGCGCGTGTACGACCTCGCCGAGCGCGCGGTGCCGCCGGAGCTGCTCGGCGCCGAGCCGGACGACGCCGAGTGCATCGCGCGCCTCGCCGCCGCGGCGGGCCGGGCGCTCGGCGTCGCCACCCGGGCCGACCTGGTGGACTTCCTCCGCCTCGACGGGCGGCACGCGGCGCTCCTCGACCGGCTGCTCGCCGAGGGGGCGTGCGGCCTGGTCCCGGTCCGCGTCGCCACCTGGCCGCGGCCGCGCGGCGGCGGGGGCGCGAACGCGTACGCCGACCCCGCCGCGCTCGCCGCCGAGCCGCGCGGGCGGCACCGCACCACGCTGCTGTCGCCGTTCGACTCGCTCGTGTGGGACCGCGCCCGCACCGAGCGGGTGTTCGGCTTCACCCACCGGCTGGAGGCGTACGTGCCGCGGCACAGGCGCGTGCACGGCTACTACGTGATGCCGGTGCTCGCCCAGGGCCGGCTCATCGCCCGGGTGGACCCGGCGCGGGAGGGCCGCACGCTCGTCGCCCGGTACGTGGGCTTCGAGGCCGGCGGCCGCGGGCTGCGCGCCGCGCACGTGACCGCCGTGCGCGACGCCCTGTGGGCGGCCGCGGCCTGGGTCGGCTGCGACGCCGTACGGGTGGAGCGGGTGCTCCCCGCCGGGCACGAGGCCGCGCTGCGCCGGGCCCTGGAGTCCCCGGACGGACCGGTCAGGTGATCTCCAGCAGGCGCTCGCGCACCGCGTAGACCACCGCCTCCATCCGGGAGTGCAGCTGGAGCTTCTCCAGGATGTTGCGGACGTGGTTCTTCACCGTGTTCTCGGAGATGAACAGCTCCTTGGCGATCTCGCGGTTGTTCATCCCCTTCGCGACGAGCCGCAGGACCTCCATCTCGCGATCGGTGAGCCGGGGGGCGGGCACCTGCGGGGGACGCTCGGCCTCCTTGCGGCTCATCGCCGCGAACTCCTGGATGAGCTTGGTCGCCATCGAGGGGTTGATCAGCGACTGCCCCTCGTACACGCTGCGCACCGCGTCGGGCACCTCGTCGATCTGCACGTCCTTGAGCAGGTAGCCCGTCGCGCCCGCCTTGATGGCGTCGAAGAGGTCCTCCTCCTCGTCGCTCACCGTGAGCATGATGATCCGCGCGCTCGGCACGGCCTCCTTGATGCCGCGGGTCGCCTCGATGCCGGTGCGCCGGGGCATGCGCACGTCCATGAGCACGACATCGGGCATGAGGCGGCCGGCGAGCTCGACCGCCTCCTCCCCGTCGCTCGCCTCACCGACCACTTCGATGTCCGGCTCCGCGGTCAGCGCGAGCTCGAGGCTGCGGCGGATCAGTGCGTGATCGTCAACGATCAGCACGCGGATCGGCTCGCCGCCGTCGGCCGCGCGGGCCGCCTCGTCGGGTCGGGTCACGCCTCCTCCTAGAGGGCTGCCACAAAGCCGTAGGGAACGCCATCATTACACGGCTTTCACCCGGTCGGAGCAGTCGGAAAGGCTACCTGGGGGTGGGGGCCGCCGCCCCCACCCGCGGCCTACTCCTCGATGAGCCGCAGCACGCCGTAGTGATAGCCACGGCGCCGGTAGACGACGCTGGGCAGGCCGTTCTCCTTGTCGCGGAACAGGTAGAAGTCGTGTCCGACCAGCTCCATCTCGAGCAACGCCTGGTCGACGGTCATCGGCTGGGCCTTGTGATACTTCTCACGGACGACGACCGGCCCCTCGCCCTCCATCGGGATGGGGACGATCGGCTCCTCCTCGCCGCCCTCCGGCTCGCGCGCCCGCTCCTGCTCCGCGGCGTAGGTGTCCGCGTAGGTCTCCTCCTCCGTCTCGCGGGACGCCTCGCCTTCCTGCGCACGCAGCTCGTCGAGCCGGGCGAGGGCCGCGGTGATCTCGGCAACCGAGGGGGGGCACTGGCTGCCGTGGTGCACCTTGCGGCGGTCGGCGATGCGGCGCAGCCGGTTCTCCAGCTTGTCAAGGGCGAGGTCGAGGGCGGCGAAGCGATCGACGGCCGACGCCTCGGCACGGATGGCGGGGCCGCGGGAGTGGATGGTCAGCTCCACGCGCTCCCGCTGGTCCGCGAGGCGCGGGTTGCGCTCCTTGGAGACCTCCACGGCCACGCGGATCAGCCTGTTGTCGAGGCGCTCGATCCGGGCCAGCTTGGTCTTCACGTGCTCGCGGAAGCGATCGCTCACACCGGTGTGCCGACCCTTGACGATGATGTCCACCTGGGCAGCCCCCCTTCGTCCGACGACTTTGGCGTGCAACAGGTGCGGACAGGAAATGGCACCCGTTCGGCCGACCTGGTCTTCGTCCCCACATCCGCCTGCTGAGGGGTTCGCGGCTTCTCTTCCCGCCACTACTACCCTTCTCTTCGTACGGGGGACATCCGGACCCCCGGGAAGGCAGGACTTACCTCTAAGCCGCACCGTGATCGGTCGACGAAGAGTCGCCTTACGTGGGCCGTTTCGCCTGCGGCTGGCATCGGCTAGCCGGACCTGCCACGCGGCAGGCCCGACGCAACCACGGACCCGAACGGGTGCCATGCTGGAACGCTAGCCGGTACGGCGCGGAATGTCAGCCGGGCATCCGGCGCCGGAATCACGCAGGGTGAGATCGGCTGGCGCGCCCTCTGTCCGAAAAGCCTGATCTGTCGGGCCAAATTGCCCGAGAAGACGGCGCCTCGGCGCCGCGAGCAGCGGTGGCGGCGCCCTGAGGTGAGGAACATGTGACCAAGCCGACAGGGCCCAATCTTGCCGGGCCCTTTACGCAAAGTGATCGTCGCGGGCGATTTCCCATCGGCGTGTCGCGGCGATCGTGACCGCGAGCCGCGGCCGCACGCCAGCCGCGCACAGCGCCCGGGCGGCCTCGGCGAGCGTCGCCCCGGTGGTGATCACGTCGTCCACGATCACGCATTCCCCGGGCGGTACGGGCCGCACGGCGGCGAACGCGCCACGCAGGTTCGCCGCGCGCCCCGCCGCGTCGAGCCCCGCCTGGTCGGCCACCCGCCGCCGCGGGCCGAGCACCGGCGCGGCCGCCGCGGGCAGGCCCGCCCGGGCGAGCCGCCGCGCCGCGAGGGCCGCGAGCCGGCCGACCGGGTCGTGGCCGCGCGCCCGCCGCGCCGCCCGCGCGCTTGGCACCGGCACCAGCACCACCCGGCCCGGCGGGTACGGCAGCGCCGCCGCCACGGCCGCGGCGAGCCGGTCGGCGAGCAGCGGCGCGAGCGCGGTGCGGCCCCGCTCCTTGTAGGCGAGGATCAGCCGCCGGGCCGCCCCCGCGTAGGCGGCGGCCGCCCAGCACTCGGGCAGGCCGGGCGGGCAGGGGCGGGGCCGGTGCCGCCCCGGCGGCCCGGCCAGCTCCGCCGCGCAGCCCGGGCACAGCGGGCCGGCCGCCGCGGCGCAGCCCGCGCAGCGCTGCGGCAGCAGCAGGTCGAGCAGCGGGCCGAGCAGGCGGCCGGGCGCGAGAACGGGCGGCACGGGTGACCGCCGGCCGTACGGCGGGCCGGGCGGGACGACGGGCGGGAGCGCACGCACGCGTCCACCATGCCCGGCCCCACCGACACTTTCGGTGACCGGATGTTCGCGCGGCGCGAACCGGACGGGCGCGGGGAGCCGGTCAGCTCAGCGGGAAGGCGGGGGTGTCGATGCCGCCGCCGTCCAGGGTCATCCACTCCTTCTTCTTGTCCGGGTCCCAGATGAGGATCTCGCCGTCGCCGCCGGTACCGGCGAGCAGGCGGCCGTTCGGCGCCGCCGTGATCGTCCGGATCCGGGAGTCGGCCTTGAGGCCCGCCGAGGTGAGCTGGGTGCCGTCGGTGACGTCCCAGGCGGTGAGCTCCCGGTTCTCCTTGGTGTCCCGGGTGAGCACGAGCAGCGTCTGGGCGTCCTGCCAGGCGATGTCGACGACCTCGGCGCCCGCCGCGGTCGCGTCCAGCGCGAGCAGGCCGTCGATGCGCCCGGCCTCCCGGTCGATCGCGCCGACGTACACCTGCTGGCCGAGCCCGTCGTCGGCGACCACCGCGACCCGCACCCCGTCCCGGGCCACCTTCAGCGCGCTCACGTCCATCTTCTGCAGCCCGGGGGCCTCCACCTCGCGCGGCGGCGAGCCATTGGACCGCAGCACCACGGGCCGCCGCTCCCCGCCGCGCTCGACCGTCCACACGTCGCCGTACCGGTCCCAGGACGGCGGGGTGAGGTTCCGGCCCCGGATCCAGCGCTGCCACGCGCCGCCGTCGCCGAGCGGGGCCACGTAGATCCCGTCGTCGCCGAGCGTGGCCACCTTCGGGTGCTCGTCCGCGGAGATCGCCGGGCGCCGGAGCTCGCGGGCCCGCTCCCCGGCCGGGCCCGGCACCACGGCCTCGTCGCCGCTCCAGCTGAGCCGGTGCAGCCGGCCGTCCCGCACGTAGTAGGCCTCGGGCTGCTGGGGCAGCACGTTGGGGTCGTAGGCGGGGTAGCCGTCGAGCTCGATGCGCAGGCCGCCGCCCGGCCACGGCTCGCCGTTCACCAGCACCTCGATCGTCCGGCCGGAGGCGAGCCCGCGCAGCGTCCAGGCGAGCTGGGCCTCCATGGCGCGCTGCAGGGTCGGCGTGCCGCGGACCGAGAGGATCTCGGCGCTGAAGTCGACGACGAGGGTGCCCTGCTCGGCGGCGGAGACCCGGTTGAGCCGGGTGCCGCCCGGGAACGCGCTGCGCACCGCGCCGCCGAGCGCCGACGTCGGCCCCTGCAGCAGCCGCTCCAGCAGGGACTTGATGAGGCTCTCCCGCGGGCTCACCGGGATCTGCACCCGGTCCACCACGAGCCCGCGCAGCTGCTGGTCCGGGAAGTACAGGTCGAGCGGCCGGTAGATGCGCCGGAAGTCGTCCTGGGAGAGCAGCAGGCCGGGCGGCGCGGACGAGATGCGCCAGCCCTGAGCCGTCTTCACCAGGGTGAAGGTCTTGTCCTCCAGGGTGCCGACGGCGGGCCGGTAGCGGCCGTCGTCGTCCACGGTCGCGACCACGTTCGCCTCGAGCACCAGGCGGGCGGTGTTCGGGTCCTCGGGCGAGGTCAGCGACCGGATCTGCTTCTCCTCGTCGTACACGGTGACCCCGGCCCACGGGTTCCAGGTGCGCGCGGCCTCCCCGGTGAGGTAGGAGCGGGCGACGACGCGCGAGTCGTCGTCGCCCGCCATCGCGGCCTGGAAGCCCTTGAGGATCTCGATCGGGGTCCCGTCCGGCTTCGGCGACGGGGCGATCTTGCGATAGTACGGCCGGCTCAGCGGGTCGCCCGAGCTCGCCTCCTCGCCGGGCACGGGGTTGCCGCCCATCGGCACCAGGCTGCATCCGGGCGCGGCGAACGCGAGCAGCAGGGCCGCCAGGAGCGGCAGCACGACGCCGCGCGGGTCCGGTCCGCGGCCGGCCGTCCGCCGCTCACCGCGCCGCATCGCCGCCTCCGCCGTCCTCGGCCGCGGCCCGGGCCGCGGTCTCGGTGCGGGACGCGGGCGCCGCGCCGTTCCCGGTGTCGTCGCCGGAGCCCGCCTCGGCGTCGTTCGCGCTGCCGTTCGCGGTGCCGTTCGCCGTGCCGTTCCCGGTGCCCGTGCCGGGGGCGCCCACCGCCCCGCCCGGCGCGGAGCCGGTCCCGGAGCCCGGATTCGCGTCCGGCCCGGAGGCCGCCCCGGAAGCCGGCGCGGCGCTCGACCCGGAGCCCGACGCAGTGCCCGACCCGGTGCCGCCGACGGGCGGCGTCACCGAGGCGTGGCCGCGCCAGGTGCGGCGCATCTCCACCTCCGGCGGGACCAGCGGCAGCGGCGAGCCGCGCAGCTCGGCGCCCGCGACCCGGGGCAGCGAGAGGCGGAACTGGGCGCCCTCGCCGGGCGCGCCCCACGCCTGCAGCCAGCCGCCGTGCAGCATCGCGTCCTCGCGGGAGATCGCCAGGCCGAGCCCGGTGCCGCCGATGGTGCGCTTGCGCGACGGGTCGGCCCGCCAGAACCGGTCGAAGACGAGGTTCTCCTCCCCCGGCTTGAGCCCGACGCCGTGGTCGCGGACCGCGACCGCCACCGCGTCCCGGTCCGCGCCGAGGGTGACGATGATGTCCTTGCCCTCGCCGTGCTCGATCGCGTTGAACAGCAGGTTGCGCAGGATGCGCTCGACCCGGCGGGTGTCCACCTCGGCCATGCACGGCTCGCTCGGCAGCCGCAGCTCGATCCGGGTCGAGTACTTCTCGGCGAGCGCCTGCGAGTCGCCGACCGCGCGCAGCACCACGTCCCGCATGTCCACCGACTCCACGTCGAGGGTGGCCGCGCCCGCGTCGTGTCGGCTGATCTCCAGCAGGTCGTTGAGCATCGACTCGAAGCGCTCGAGCTGGTTCTGCATGAGCTCGGCCGACCGGCGCACCGCGGGGTCGAAGTCCTCCCTGGCCTCGTACAGCAGGTCGGCCGCCATCCGCACGGTGGTGAGCGGGGTGCGCAGCTCGTGCGAGACGTCGGAGACGAACTGCCGCTGCACGTTGGAGAGCTCCTCCAACTGGCGGATCTTCTGCGCGAGGTTGGAGGCCATCTCGTTGAACGAGGTGCCGAGCCGGGCGAGGTCGTCCTCCCCGCGCACCTTGAGCCGCTCCTCCAGGTTGCCCGCGGCGAGGCGCTCGGCGGCCTGGCGGGCGAGCCGTACCGGGATGACGACCTGGCGGGTGACGAGCGAGGCGATCGCCGCGAGCAGCAGCACGAGCCCGGCGCCGACGCCCACGACCACCTGCCGGACGAGGGCGAGCGTCTCCTCCTCCTCGCGCAGCGGGAAGAAGTGGTAGATCTCGTACATCCGGCCGGGCGGCCCCTCGACCCGGTGGCCGATCACCAGGCCGGGCACCGGGGCGGAGCCGTTCTCGTAGTACAGCGGCGTGGTGAGGCGCTGCGGCGGGTCCCCCGGGGCGATCTTCTCGACCTGCCGGCGCATGCGCGCGGGCAGGCTGCGCGGATCGATGTTGCCGGTGACGTAGTCCTTGCCGACGTCGTTCTCGCTGAGAATGATCACGTTGTACCGGTCGTTGCCCCGGTTGGCGAGCGCGCTCGCCGCGACCTCCACCGGGTCCACCGGCACCTCGGGCGCGTCGCCGCCCTGCCGGGTGGAGGACTGCTTGGCCGCCTCACCGGGCTGCGCCGTCAGATGCCCGACCGCCGTCGCGACGTTCGCCTGCGCCTCGGCCATTCCGGCGCGGATCCGCGCGTCGATCATGGTCGTGGTGATCGCCTGCATGAGGAAGACCCCGAGCACGGCGACGACCACGATCGAGATCACCAGCGTGCTGGTGACCACCCGCAGCTGCAGGGAACGCCGCCACAGCCGGCGTACCCGGCCGGCGGCACGCCGCGCCCGCCTCCGGACGCCCCGCGCGATCTGCCGGAGCGTCCGGCGGCGCGTCCGCTTCTTGGCGCTTTTGCTCCTGCCGGGGGCGTTCCGCCCCGGAGCGGTCCGGCCCGCACCGGGCCGGACCGGAGCGCCGTTGCGCTGCGCTCGCGGGCCCGGGGCGCCACGGCCCTGGGCGCTCTCGCTCTGGGCGGCGGGCGACGGGGGCATGGTGGGGGAATTCCGTCGATCAGGCGGGGCCGGCCTTGTAGCCGACACCGCGCACGGTCACCACGATCTCCGGGTGCTCCGGGTCCTTCTCGATCTTGGCGCGCAGCCGCTGCACGTGGACGTTCACCAGCCGGGTGTCGGCCGCGTGCCGGTAGCCCCAGACCTGCTCCAGCAGCACCTCCCGGGTGAACACCTGGCGCGGCTTGCGGGCCAGCGCGACCAGCAGGTCGAACTCAAGGGGGGTGAGGTTGATGGTCTGGTCGCCGCGCTTCACCGAGTGACCGGCCACATCGATCGTGATGTCGCCGATCTGCAGGATCTCCGGCGTCGGCTCCTCGGTACGGCGCAGCCGGGCGCGCACCCGGGCGATGAGCTCCTTGGGCTTGAACGGCTTGATGATGTAGTCGTCCGCGCCCGACTCCAGCCCGAGCACGACGTCGATCGTGTCGCTCTTGGCGGTGAGCATGACGATGGGGACGCCGGACTCCGCGCGGATCCGGCGGCAGACGTCGATGCCGTCGGCACCGGGGAGCATCAGGTCGAGCAGCACGAGGTCCGGACGGGTCTCACGGAACGCGTCGAGCGCCTTGTCCCCGTCGGAAACGAACGATGGCTCGAAGCCCTCCCCGCGCAACACGATCCCGAGCATCTCGGCGAGAGCGGCGTCGTCATCGACGACCAGGACGCGTCCTTTCATGACCCCTCATTTGTCGTACCCAGCCTGCTTTTTTTGCGAGCACCGCACGAAAGTAGAAGGTTACCGGTCCGAACCGTGTGGGCGAGACGGGGGAACGACGCATCGCCGACCGCAAACCCCCAGTACATACCGCGAGTCATCTGCAGGTCAGCCCTCATTGATCGTCGTTCGGTCGTCGCCGCGCGGGGTCGGGCCCGCCACATCCGGGAAAACCCGTGCGGTCGCCTCCCAGTCTGCCCGGCATCCGCGTGATCGTGCGAGTGCCCCGCGCGCCTGACGGATCCGTTCCGGGCGGCGGCATGTCAGGATTGACATTATGTCGGAGGGTCACGATTCCTCAACGGATCAGCCAACACCGGGCTCGCAGCCGCCACAGCCGGGGGGCTCGTCGTGGGCCGCTCCGGGGGGTGAACCGGCGCACCCGCAGGGCCCGGGCGGCGGGCCGTACCAGGGCGGTCCGCAGCCGCCACCGCCCGGCGGGTACGGCGGCTACGGCGCCGGGGGCGGATATCCCGGGGCGCCCGGCGGTCCCGGCGGGTATCCCGGCGGAGGGTACGGCGCCGGCCGGCCCGAGATGCGGCCGGGCATCATCCCGCTGCGCCCGCTCGCCGTGGGCGAGATCCTCGACGGCGCGCTGCGGCTGATCCGGTCCAGCCCGCGGGCCGCGCTCGGCCTCGCCGCGGGGGCCGCGGTGATCGGCACCCTGCCGCTCGCGATCGTCCAGGCCCTCGAGGCGAACGAGGCGTTCTCCTCGCTGTTCGGCGAGGACGCGAGCGTGCGGCCGCCCGCGGGGATCCTCCCGTCGGTCAGCGAAGTCATCGCCGACGCCGCCGGCGTGCTGGTGCAGTTCCTCCTCGTCACCGTCCTGACCGGCGTGCTCACCCAGATCCTCGGCCGCGCGGTGTTCGGCGGGCGGATCACCGCCGGGGAGGCATGGCAGCGCAGCAAGGGACGGATCCCCGCGCTGCTCGGCACCGCCGTGCTGACCGGCCTCATCCTGGCGGCCCCGGCGCTGGTGCTGATCACGCTGATCTTCTTCGCGCTCGGCGCCGCCGAGATCGGGCTGTTCTTCCTGCTGAGCCTCGGGGGCACGGTCGCCCTCATCTGCTACGTGGCGTTCTTCGGGACCCGGCTGGCGCTCGCCGCGCCCGCCGTGGTGCTGGAACGCCTCGGCGTGATCGCCGCGCTGCGCAGGTCGTGGGAGCTCACCAGGGGCGCCTTCTGGCGCGTGTTCGGCGTCATCGTGCTCACCAACATCATCGTCGCCGTGGTCACCCTGGTGATCGGCATCCCGTTCGGGCTGATGGCCGGCGCGATCCTGTTCGCCACGGACGGCGGCTCCGGGGCGACCCCGGTGCTGGTGACGCTCAGCGTGCTGTCCGAGATGTGCGCGGCGATCATCACCTATCCGCTGCAGGCGGGCGTGCTGGGCCTGCTCTACACCGACCGCCGGATGCGGGCCGAGGCGTTCGACCTCGTGCTCCAGTCGGCGGCGGCGGACCAGTACCGGCTCGGCTGGGTGCCGGCGTCGGCCGACGAGCTGTGGCTGCGGCCCGCCGGCGGCGGCCCGCACGGGGGTGCGTGACGGCGTCGTGCCCATGATCGTGACGGCCCCGATCGGCGTCGATCGCGACCCGGCCCGGGAGCGGGCGCTCAACGAGCTGCTCGATCCGCGATACGAGCACGAGCCGTGGCTCGACCGCCTCCGGCGCCAGTTCGAGGAGTTCCTCGACCGGCTCAACGACGTGATCCACTCGGAGCAGACCGGGTGGCTCGCGGCCGCGGCGCTGCTGACGTTCATCGTCGCGCTCATCGCGCTGCCGCTGTGGCGGGCGCGGCGGCTCACGCGGCGGGCCGCGCTCGAGCGGACGGCCGTGTTCACGGGGCGGGAGCGCACCGCGGCCGAGCATCGCGAGGAGGCCGAGCGCCTCGCCGCGGCGGGCGAGTGGGCGGAGGCGATCCGGGAGCGGCTGCGCGCCGTCGCCCGGGACCTGGAGGAGCGGGCGATCCTCGACCCGATGCCCGGCCGGACCGCCGCGGAGCTCGCCGCCGACGCCGGGCGGGAACTGCCCGGGCTCGCCGACGAGCTCGCCGCCGGCGCCCGGCTGTTCGAGGACGTGACCTACGGCGAGATGCCCGGCTCGGCCGAGGGGTACGCACGGCTCGTCCGGCTCGACGAGCAGGTGGCCGCGGCCCGGCCGCGGCCGTTGACCCCGGTCGGGGGTGAGCGCGGATGACGGCGCCGGCCCCCACGTCCGTCTCGCCCACCGCGCGCGACCTGTGGCGCCGCGGCCGGGGCGTGCTGCTCGTCGCCCTGCTCGTGCTGCTGGTCGCGGCGGCGACCGCGGTGTTCGTCCGGGACGACGAGATACCGGGGCGGCGTTATCTCGACCCTTCCGACACGTCGCTGAGCGGCACGGCGGCGCTCGCCGAGCTGCTCCGCGACGAGGGCGTCCGGGTGGTCCGGGTGACCTCGGTGGACGAGGCCGTCCGGCTCGCCACCCCGCGCTCGCAGCTGCTGCTCACGGCGTACCAGGCCATCGCCGGCGAGGCGGACGCGCGGCGGATCGCGGCGCTGCCGTCCGACCTGCTGATCGTCGGCCGGCCGTACGAGCTCGGCATCCTCGCCCCCGCGGCGCGGCCGGGCGAGTGGGCCGACCCCCGGTCGCGGGAGCCCGGCTGCACGCTGCCCGAGGCGCGCCGGGCGGGCAGCGCCTACCTCGGCGGCGTGACCTACCGCGCGCCGCGCAACGCGGCCGGCTGCTACCCGAGCCAGGAGGGGCCGACCCTCGTCCGGTACTGGGACGGCCGGCGGACGATCACCCTGGTGGGCGACGCGGACTTCATGACCAACCTGCGCCTCGGCGAGGACGGCAACGCCGCGCTCGCGATGAACCTCGCCGGGCGGCAGCCGCTGCTGATCTGGCTCACCGACCCCGTCGAGGACGACCCCGGGTACGACGTGGCCACGACGCGGCCCAGGAGCCTGCTCGACCTGGTCCCGGAGGGCGTGCGCTGGGCGGCGGTGCAGCTCGGCGTCGCGGTGCTGCTCACCGCGCTCTGGCAGGCCCGGCGGCTGGGGCCGGTCGTGGCCGAGCGGCTGCCGGTGGTGGTGCGGGCGTCCGAGACCGTCGAGGGCCGCGGCCGGCTCTACCGCGCCCGGCGGGCCCGGGACCGCGCGGCGGCCGCGCTGCGCGCCGGCTGCCTCGACCGGGTGACCCCGCGGCTCGGCCTGCCCCCGGGCGCGGGCCCGGATGAGATCATCTCCTCGCTGGCGGCCCGCACCGGTGAGGACCCGGCCGAGCTGCGCACCCTGCTGTACGGCCCCACCCCCGCCGACGACGCCGCCCTGGTCGCCCTCGCGGCCCGGCTCGAGGACGTGGAGGCCCTCCTCCGCCACGGGCCGCCGGCCGCATCCCCCGCGCCCTGACCGCGCGGTTCCACCCCGACCG